>Ga0181524_10000120_pt1 | contig 91683 bp, 85 predicted proteins | sample PEATcosm2014_Bin_34_FD_119761 | JGI IMG/M metagenome (GOLD analysis project Ga0181524, IMG submission 119761) | Peatland microbial communities from MTU Mesocosm Facility, Houghton, MI, USA - PEATcosm2014_Bin05_60_metaG | ecosystem: Environmental > Terrestrial > Soil > Wetlands > Peat | place... | reverse complement strand
GTGGACTACTGGCGATCGCAGCGGCTGCGTGCGGTGGCGGAGCGGACGGGTTCGACGGCGCTGGCCACCGATGCGTTTCATTTTGCTTCCGATATCTGGTCGACGCTGGCGGTGCTCGTCGGGCTGGGCGCGAGCTGGGTGGGAACGCGGTTCGGGATCGCCTGGCTGCGCTACGCGGACCCGTTTGCGGCGGTGGTGGTTTCGCTGATGATTCTGCGCATGACGCTGCATCTGGGCCGGGAGACGGTGGCCGTGCTGATGGATGAAGTTCCGGCGGAGACACGGCAGCGGCTGGTGGCGGAGGTAGGCCAGGTGCCGGGCGTGCTGGCCGTGGAGCAGGCGCGGGTGCGGCGCGCGGGGGCGAGCTACTTTGCCGACCTGACGCTGGCGCTGCCGCGGCGCTACACCTTTGAGCACACCGAAGAGCTGGTGCGGGCAGCCACCGAGGCCGCGCACCGCGCGTTGCCCAAGGCGGACGTCGTCATCCATACGGTCCCGCGCGAGGCGAGGGCGGAGAGCATCTTCGACCGGGTGCGGGCGGTGGCGGCGCGCAACAACGTGAGCGTGCACGAGCTGAGCGTGCAGTCGCACCATGGACGGCTGCGCGTGGAGCAGCATCTGGAGCTGGACGAAAACATGCCGCTCAGGACGGCGCATGAGTTTGTTTGCGCGCTGGAGGCCGAGATCTTGCGCGAGACACCGGAGATCGACTCCGTGCTGACGCACATTGAAAGCGAGCCGGCCACCATCGAACAGCCGGAGGAGATGGTGGAGGTGGACCGCAAGATCGAAGTCGCGCTGCGGGCCGCGGCCAAGATGTTCCCGGAGATTGTGGATGTGCATGAGATCATCGTGGGCCGGGCCGCCGAGCACATTTCGCTCTCCTGCCACTGCACACTGCCGGACGACCTGCCGATGCTGCGGGTGCACGAGGTGATTACCGGCCTAGAGGACCGCTTCAAACTGGAGTGCCCGGAGGTGTACCGGGTGACGATTCATCCCGAGCCGGCGACGGATAATTTGCGATAGGCAACTGAATTGGGCTTTTGCTAGCGGGACGCGGCTTTTTCTTTCAGGGCGCTTTGCACGATGTAGGAGGAGCGGGTGAGGCCCTTTGCGCGGGCGCGGCGGTCAATCTCCGCAATCTGGCTTTGGCGGGCGGTAATATTGATGCGGACTGTTCTTTCTGGCTCGCGGAGTTCCGTTAGAAAGGCTACCGCACCCTTCATGGCCGGATCGCCGCGCAGATCGTCGAGGGTGGAAGGCTTGGGAATCGGCTCTCTGTCTTCGCGCATACCGGCAACATGAAACGCAAGAGCTTCGACCGCCATACCGCGCGCTTCTTCCAGGGTGGAACCGGCGGTGATGCAGCCGGGAAAATCGGGAAAGCTGACGCCGTAGTCCGATTTCTCGTCTTTGTGAAGGTAGGCGATATACTCCATGGTTGCTCCTTTACCTGAGCCTGAGGCCAGATTGTTTTTCGATGCTCCTGAGAGTTCCTTCAGGAACATCTCTTTGGGGGTAGACAACCGTGACCCGGCCTGGCTTGACCGGATGCTTGAATTGCTTGTGGCTGCCGGCCTGCGCCACTTCAAACCAGCCGTCGTCTTTGAGCTTGCGAATGACCTCCCGGCTGTTCATCGCGGCGTACCCCTTCACCTCAAGAATACACATTTAGTGTACACTCATCAAGGACCGGAAATACCTCCGGAAGGAAGTCCGATGATTGCGCACAGTGAATGGAAGCACGACAGTATCTTCGAGGGAGTTGCGGAGAACGGGAACACGGTTCTGTTTGACGCAGACCCGGCGCACGCGCACGGCCCCAGCCCCATGGAAGCGGTGCTGATGGCCCTGTGCGGATGCACCAGCGTGGACGTGGTTTCGATTCTGAAGAAAAAGCGGCAGCCGCTGACGGGGCTACGGGTTTCGGCTGTGGCTGAACAGGCTTCAGATGCGCCGCGGGTGTTTACCAGGATCAAACTGACCTATGCGGTGAGCGGGCGGTTGAGCCGCAAGGCCGTGGAGGACGCGGTGGCGCTGTCGAAGAACACCTATTGTTCGGTGTCGAAGATGCTGGAGAAAGCGGCGGCGATCGAGTACGAGATCGTGTTTGTGGACGGAGAGCCGGAGCCATGAAGACGCGTCCGGTAGTCAATTTCTTTCAAATCGCGTCGCTGGTGCTGCTGCTGGTGGCGGTGGCGCTGCTGGCGGCGATCACGACCATGCACTTTGCCATTCATGGCGCGGAGGTGCAGGTGCCGGCGCTGACGGGAATGACCGTGGCGGATGCGCGCAGCCAGACCGCCGGGCTGGGGCTGAACCTGGACGTGGATAACCGCTATTACTCGGCGGACGTGGCGGCGGGACACATTCTGTCGCAGTCGCCGGCCGCGGGAACGGTGGTGCGGCGGGAGTGGCTGCTGCGCGTGGCGGAGAGCCTTGGGCCGCAGAAGGTGGACGTGCCCGACATGGTGGGCAAGGACGAACGGGTGGCGGCGCTCACGTTGCGGCGCGTGGGGCTGGAGGTGGGCGCGACCGCGCGGCTGCCCTGGGGCAAGACAGCGGAAGGAACAGTGCTGGCGCAGGACCCGCCGGCCCACGCGCAGGGGATTGCGCGGCCCAGCATCAACCTTCTGCTGGCGGCGCCGGGCGACGATGCGGCCGACGGGTTTGTTATGCCCGACCTGGTCGGCTTGCCGGTGGTGAGCGCACAGGCAGCATTGGCCAAGGTGGGCATCCAGGCGGCGGAGCCTACCTATGTGGCGGTGCCGGTGGGGCCGGTGGGAAGTGGAGACGCGCCAATCAGGCCGCCGGTCATCCCGGGGGCTGTGACGGCGCAGGCGCCGGCGGCCGGATCGCGCGTGTATCAGAGCACGGTGGTGCAGTTGACGGTGGCGCAGTGAGAAGAACAGGGAACAGGGAACAGGGAATAGGGAATAGGGAATAGGGAACCGGAGTGGCGAGTTAGCGAGACAGCGAGTGAGCGTTGCGGGGAGCGGCGAATGGGACTGAGCGAAGATTTGGAGCGGGTGGCGTTGCAGGAACATGAACTGCGGCTGCCGGGCCTGGACGCGCGGATGGCGTGGGAGCTGGGCGTCCGCCTGAGGGCGCTGGCAGAAGAACGCGGGCTGGCGGTGGTGATCGATGTGCGGCGATTCGGGCAGCCGTTGTTTTATGCGGCGCTCGAGGGTACGACGCCGGACAATGTGGAGTGGGTGCGGCGCAAGAGCAACGTGGTGGCGCGGTTCCATCGCAGCTCGTATGCGGTGGGGTTGAAGCTGAAGGCGAAGAACGAAACGCTCACCGAACAACAGGGCCTGCCGCTGGCCGACTATGCCACGCATGGCGGATCGTTTCCGCTTGCCGTGGAGGGCGCGGGTGTGGTGGGCAGTGTGACCGTCTCCGGGCTGCCGCAGCGCGCCGATCACGAGTTGGTGGTGGAGGCGCTGTGCGGCTTGCTGGGGCGCGATTACGCGGAGTTGCGGCTGGAGGCGGAGTAGGGCAACTCAGCGCGTCAGCAAGTCAGCAGTTTGAGGGCCGCTGCCTTTCACGCAGTTCTCTCGATCAGGGCGATGAAAAAGCCGTCGGTGTGGAAGGCGCCGGGGAGCAGGCGAAGCGCGCCTTCGGGCGTGAGCGAGGCTTGCAGCCGCTCTGCTCCGGAGGCGGTCAGAATGCCTGCGCGCAGCAGGCCTGCAACGCAGCCTTCGAGCGGAATCATGCGGGCGTTGGGCGACGCGCCGAGCACGGCGGCGACGACCTGTTCGTTTTCTTCGGGCTCCAGGGAGCAGGTGGAATAGACAACGCGGCCGCCGGGGCGGACGGCGCGCAGCGCGGCAACGAGGAGGTCGCGCTGGCGTTCGGCCTGGCGGGCGAGATCTTCGGGGCGGAGGCGGTGGCGGATTTCGGGGTTGCGGCCCAGCGTGCCGGTGCCGCTGCACGGCACGTCGGCAAGAGCAATGTCGAAGGCGGGTTCTTCGCTGAGCCTGGTGGCGTCGGCGAGGCGGCATTCGATGCGGGCTGCGTGAGGGGTCAGGCGCCGGCGCAACTGGTCGAGGCGCTGGGGGCTGGACTCGCAGGCGACGATGCGAGCCTGCGGGTTGCGCTCGGCCAGAATCAGCGTTTTGCCGCCGGGTGCAGCACAGCAGTCGAGAATTAAGCTTGCGGGGATCGCGCCGGCCTGCGCAGCGATTTCGGCCACCAGTTGCGAGCCTTCGTCCTGCAGGCGGATGCGGCCCTCATGAAAGGTTGCGCTGGCGGCGAAGTCGCCGGAGACCGCCGTGCGCGCCGCGCTGAGCAGTTCGCCAGGCTCAAGAACAATTCCGGCTTCAACGAGTTCGACTTCAGCGGCCGGACTCTCGATGCGCACCGTCAGAACAGGCTGGGTCTGCCCGTGGCGGCAGATTGCGCGGGCTGCTTCCAGGCCGTAGAAGTTGGCCCACCGCTCGACCATCCAGGCGGGATGCGCCTGGGCCAGCGCCAGTTCCGCCGCGTTCTCTTCCAAAAGGTCAAAGGGCGGAGCGCCGGCCAGTTTGCGGAGTACGGCGTTGACCATGCCGGAGGCGAAGCGGTGGCCGGCCTGCTTGGCCAACTCCACGCTCTCGTCGATGGCGGCGCGGGCGGGAATGCGGTCCAGATGCAGGATTTGAAAGGCGCCGAGACGCTGGGCGATGAGGATTTCGGCATCGAGCCTGGCGTTGGGGCGCGAGAGCAGCGCGCGCAGTTGATGGTCGAGACGGATTTGCCAACGGAGCACGCCCAGGACCAGGGCTGTGGCCAGGTTGCGGTCGGCCGGCGCAAGTGCGTTGACGGCCTTGCCGCGAAGCAGGTCGTCGCAGTGAGCGTGGCCGCGCCCGACGGCCATCAGGACCTTGAAAGCGGCGTTGCGAGCGGGGGAGACGGCAGCCATCGGCCTCATCCCAACCGCGTGTTGGCGGCGAGTGTATTGACAATTCCAGCGCCGCGCAGAAATTCGGCTGCGCCAAGGCGCTTTTTGCCTTCGAGTTGAATCTCGAGGAGTTCAAGCCAGGTGTCGCCGGCGCAGGCTACGAACAGGCGATGGTTTTCGACGCGCATCTGGCCGGGGACGGCCGGCTTCGATTCAGTTGGGCTGGGCGCGGGCGCAACTTCAAGGCGATGGACGATGAGCTTCTTGCCGTCGAGTGTGGTGAAGGCGCCGGGCCAGGGTTGAAAGCCGCGCCAGCGGTTATAAAGCTCGCGGGCGGTGCGGTCTGCAAAGCGCATGCGGCCATCTTCGCGGTCGAGAAGCGGCGCAAACGTGGCGAAAGCGTGATTTTGCGGCTGGGGGCGGATGGTGCCGTCCCCGAGGCCGTCGAGCGTTTCTACCACCAGAGGGGCGCCGGCCTTGGCGAGCAGGTCGAACAGGTCCACCGCCGTCTGGTCCGGGCCGATGGGGAGGGTTTGCTGCAGAAGAATAGGCCCGGTGTCGAGGCCTTCTTCCAGCAGCATGGTGGTGTTGCCGGTGAAGGCGTCGCCCATGGCGATGGCCCACTGGATGGGCGCGGCGCCGCGGTATTTGGGCAGCAGGGATGCGTGCAGGTTGATGCAGCCCAGCCGCGGCAGCGCCAGCATCCAGGGCGGAATCATGCGCCCGTAAGCGACGACAACGATGGCGTCAGGTGCGATGGCCTCAAGCTGGGCGCGAAACTCGGCGTTGGAGCGGATTTTTTCTGGCTGCGTAACGGGAAGGCCGGCGGCCAGCGCGGCCTGCTTCACGGGCGGCGCGGTGAGCCGCTGGGCGCGGCCCACGGGGCGGTCGGGCTGCGAGACCACCAGCGCGATTTCATGGCCCGCCTTGAGTAGCGCTTCAAGGGTGGGCACGGCGAAGCTCGGAGTCCCGCAAAAGACGAGTTTCACTTTGCTCCTTGCGCGCCTACCATTTACCTTCGCTCTGCATCTTGCGGATCTTGCGCAGGTTCAGGTCGCGCTTGAGGCCGCTCATGCGGTAGATGAACAACATGCCGTCGAGGTGGTCGATCTCATGTTGCATGCAGCGCGACATCAGTTCTTCGCCGTCCATCTCGAACCACTTGCCTTGCAAGTCCTGGGCGCGAATGCGGACTTTGGCGTGGCGCACCACCTTCTCGCGAATTTCGGGGAAGCTCAGGCAGCCTTCCTCCTCGTATTGCTTGCCCTCGCTGAAGATGATCTCGGGATTGACGAGCACCAGCTTTTCCTTGGGGTCCTTGCCCATGCTGAGGTCGATGACAGTAACACGCTTGGACACGCCCACCTGCGGCGCTGCCAACCCGATGCCCTGCGAGGCGTAAGTGGTGTCGAACAGGTCGTCAGCCAGTTGGCGCAGCTCAGCGTTGAATTCGGTAACCGGCTCGCCGGGCTGGGAGAGCACCGGCTCAGGATATTTGACAATCTTGAGAATCATCTCTGTGTTTCAATAGCTCCGTATCTGTTCGATGTAGCCGAGAAAGTTTCGTTGCAATTCGAGGAGCGAGTCGCCCCCGAACTTCTGCTGGGCGAGGCCGGCGATGGTGAGGGCGGCCATCGCCTCGGCTGCCACGCCCGCGGCCGGCACAACACAAATGTCCGAGCGCTCGTAGCTGGCGCTGGTGGCTTCGCGGGTGTCGAAGCGGACCGATTCCAGTGGCCGGCGGAGCGTGGAGATGGGCTTCAGGTAACCGCGGACAACGATATCTTCGCCGTTGGAGACGCCGCCCTCAATGCCGCCGGCGTTGTTCCGGGGGCGCACAAAGCGGGTGGGGCTTGCGGTCTGTGCGGCGGCGTAATGGATGGGGTCGTGGACCTGGGAGCCGAAGGACTCCGCGGCGGTGACGCCGCGGCCGATTTCGACGGCTTTGACGGCCTGCAGGCTCATGACGGCCCAGGCCAGCAGGCCGTCGAGACGCTCGTCCCAGTTGGCGTAGGTGCCCAGGCCGGCGGGCACGCCGTGGACCACCACCTCAAAGACGCCGCCCACGGTGTCGCCGCTGCGGGAGACTTCCTCGACCTCTTCTTTCATGCGGGCCTCGGTGGCGGGATCGACACAACTGAGGACGATCTCATCTTTGGCGGCCACGGCGGCGATCTCGTCCCAGGTGGCCGCACAGTCAAGTTCGACGCGGCCTACGCGGATGACGTGGCTGGCAACCTCAATGCCGAGTGTGCGCAACATGAGCTTGGCGAAGGCGCCGGCGGCCACGCGGGCGGCGGATTCGCGGGCCGAGGCCCGCTCCAGCACGTAGCGGGCGTCGGGAAAGTTGTATTTGAGGGCGCCGGCCAGGTCGGCGTGGCCGGGACGCGGCGAGGCGACGGCCTGGTGTTTGCCGGGGTCGCCGGCCTCGACGGGCAGCTTTTCCTCCCAGTTCTTCCAGTCGCGGTTGACGATCTCGATCGCAATCGGCGAGCCGATGGTCTTGCCATGCCGCACGCCACTGAGCACGTGGGCTTTGTCGGCTTCAATCTTCATGCGGCCGCCGCGGCCGTAGCCCTGCTGCCGCCGCCACAGCTCGCGGTTGACGAAGTCCAGATCGACGGGCACGCCGGCCGGCAGCCCGGAGATGAGCGCCATGAGGGCCTCCCCGTGGGATTCGCCGGCGGTTGAGAAACGAATCATAGCCTCTTGATTGTAAAGGAAGTTGAAAAAGGGGACAGGGAACAGGGAATAGGGAACAGCAAAAGCGATACGCAGTCAATCCCTGCCAGACCGTTCGCCGTCCGCTGCTGCCCCGTGCTCTTTCTTTGCAGCTTCCCTCTAATGGAGAGCTTCAGATGTCCCAACCGCCACTGTTCCCTGTTCCCTATTCCCTGTTTCCTCGCTTACGATGGAGCGCATGAGCTTCTTCCTCTTCAAGACCGAGCCCGATGTCTACTCCTTCGAAGATTTCCTGCGGGACAAGGAAACGATCTGGGATGGCGTGACCAACCCCACTGCCGTGAAGTACCTGCGCGAGATGAAGGCGGGAACGAAATGGGTTTTCTACCACACCGGCGACGAGCGCACGGCAGTGGGCACTGGAATCGTGGTCAGCGTGGACCCGAGCGACCCCAAGGTCCCCATCGTGCGAGTGAAGGTGGGCAAGCGGCTCAAGAGGCCGAAGACCCTGGCCGCCATCAAGGCCGAGCCGCTGTTTGCGGCCTCGCCGTTGGTGATGATCGGGCGGCTCTCGGTGGTGCCGCTGACCAAGGAGCAGTGGGAGTGGTTTGTGGCTTGAGGGACTATTCCCTGTCTTCTCCCAGCCAGCGCTTGGTGTTGAGCAACTGGCGCTGGTCGAGGGCCCAGACTTTGCCAGTCAACTCATCGGGCCCTTTGCCTTCGCGGATCGATTTCTCGAATTCGTTCGCCACGGCTTGCATCTTGGCGTCCAGATCGTCGAGAAAGCTGAGCACCAGGGCTTCGGGAATCATGGGGAGCTTGGGCGAGCCGAATTCCAGCTTGCCGTGATGACTGAGGATCATGTGCAGGACTAGTAGCTTGAGTTTAGGCGGGAAGTTGGGGAGAGTGTCCATGGCGCGCTCGGCGAGGGCCGCGCCGATCTGGATGTGGCCCAGCAAAACGCCTTCGACGGTGTAGTCGAAGCCGATCTCCCAGCTCAGCTCGCGGACCTTGCCGATGTCGTGGAGGATGACGCCGGTAAGCAGCAGGTCGCGGTCAAGGATGGGGTAGTGGGGCGCGACGCGGTCGGCCAGGGTGAGCAGGCTGACCACGTGCTCCAGCAGGCCGCCCAGCCAGGCGTGGTGCAGCAGCCTGGCGGCGGGGGCTTCGCGGTAGGCCTGGGCGAGGGTTGGGTCGGCAAGGAGAGTGGCCAGAAGCAGCTTGAGGTCGGGGTTGGTGAAGCTGTCGACGAAGCCGAGCAACTGGCGCCAGAGCGCGGCAACGTCATAGGTGGTCGTGGGCAGCAGGTCGGTCTTGTCCACCTCGTTCGGCTGCGCCAGGCGAAGCTGGTCGATCTTCATCTGCAGGCGGTCGTCGAAGCGGGAGGCGCTGCCGCGGGCCTTCACAATGTCGCCCTTGTCGAAGTCCCTGGCGATGCGCGGGTCTCCGGGCTCCCACACGCGGCCTTCGAGCTGGCCGGTCCTGTCGCCCAGGATCAGGTTGAGGTAGGGCTTGTTGGTCTTGGTGGTGCGCTGCTGTTTGTTGAGGACTAGGAAGTAGCCGTCGAAGAGCTTGCCTTCGTCGAAAGCGGCCAGATCGGCGATATAGATGTCTTTCATAATCGCTGCCAATGGAGCGGCGAAAGCGGCCGAAGAGGCTGCCAGGGCCGGCGCCATGCGGGTCAAGAATATCACGGTTGGCAACGCGCTCTTGGGATGGAAGGCGACCCGCGAGGACATCGGAGAGTCCACGCGAGAGGCGAATAAGACATTCGCAAGGATGGTGGACGCCTGGGCAAAGAGGCGGGGGATTCAGTACCTGCGTGACATCACCCCGGAACAGCTCCTAACATCACGGAGAGAAAAAGGAGTCCTCCATGCTTCGTCTTCTGAGCATCGCGTGTTTGATCGGCCTGATGGTTGGCGCAGGCCCGGCAATGGCCCAAAAACCGGCAGCCCCGCCGGCGCCCGCCGCGGCCTCGCGCCCGGAGCGCCCCGCGCCGCCCACCCGCGATCCCAACACGCCCGGTTATGTCACGGCCAGGGAGTTGCCCGACGGCGCCAATGCTCCGGCGAATAGCGACGGAGACTTTATCATTGGCCCCACTCACTCTCCTGCGCCGGAAATGTCCGCGCAGGAAGGCGTGCCGCAAGGAACGGTGCTTGAGTTCACCATGAATTCGGTTGACAGCAAGAGCTATCCCGGCATCGCACGGGAGGCCAATACGTTTGGCACGACCGATCCAACCGATCCCGGAAAACTGGTGGTCACTACCAGCCACCCCGCTCCCTACACGCGCCGCGTGGCGGTTTACGTCCCCCGGCAATACGTCCCCGGCACAGTCGCGCCATTCATTGTAGGGGCGGACGGACCCGACCGGGGATTGTTCACGGCCCTTGACAATCTGATCGCCGAGCACCGGCTGCCGGTGATGATCGCCATCTCCATAGGCAATGGCGGGGGCGACGCGCAGGGCAGCGAACGCGGCCTGGAATATGACACCCTTTCGGGCCGGTATGCGGAGTTCGTCGAGAAAGAAGTGCTGCCTCTGGTGGAGGCGCAATCCCATGTGAAATTGACTCGCCATCCCGAGGGCCGGGCAACCATGGGCGGCAGTTCCGGCGGCTCGTGCGCGTTGATCATGGCATGGTATCACCCGGAGTTATACCACCGCGTTCTTACCTATTCGGGAACTTACGTGAATCAACAGTGGCCCTATAACTCTGAGACTCCGCACGGCGCGTGGGAGTTTCATGAGCACCTGATCCCGAACAGTCCGCCCAGGCCGCTGCGCATCTGGATGGAAGTGGGCGACAGAGACCTTCTCAATCCGAATGTCATGAACGACCATATGCACGATTGGGTCGTCGCCAATGAGGAAATGGCCAAAGTTCTGGCTGCCAGGGGCTATCATTACCAGTTTGTTTTTGCCCGTAACGCCGGGCACACAGACCGCGCCGTGAAACAACAAACCCTGCCCGAGGCGCTGGAATATGTGTGGCAGGACTATCCCATCGCGGGGGCAAGGAATTGATTTGAGTACGGTCACATTCGGAAAGAGAGGGTTCGAACCTCCGACCCTCCTCTCTCGCAGTAAGGAATCAGGGGCCGTTCCTGACTTGAATGATCACTTCGTGAGGTACGACCAAATACACCATAAAGGGAGCACGCTTATGAAAAAGAGTCTGCCGGCCGCCAGGCGTGGCATCCGCCAGTTGGAGATGCAGGCCGCTGTGGGCGCAAAATAACCCATCCCAGCCGTCGCGTCCCTGCGCGGAGGTCACTTCAGAGTCCGGCGCGGCGAAAACCGCGCCAGTTCAAAGCAAGCGCTACTGCTGGGGAGCCGAAGCAGGCGGCTGAGCAGCAGGAGCAGGCGGCGGCGTTTGCGGCGCGGGCGCCGCCGGCGGAGCGCTCGAAGCCGGCGCCGGCGCTTCGGGCTTCTTGTTTTTGTCGGTCAGGCGAGTTTTCTCGCCGGTCGTGGTCTGCTTTTTCTTCTTCTTGCTGGCAGTGTCGCCGGACAGGCCCAGTGGAGCGGATTGCGCCTGGCGGTCGGCAACCTCGGCGGCGTCCGGCGCCGCCGGGGCGGAGCCGTCGGTCTTCGCACCCTTCGTCTTGGCCAGCTTGACCTGCTTGGCGCGCGCACTGTAGCGGGTCTTCTGCGTTGGCTTGTTGCTGGCTTCGAGCGGATTCGCGGGCTCCGGCGCGGCGTTGGCGGCCGGCTGCACTGCGCCGGCGTCCTCGGTCGTGGTTGCCGTAGCACTGGGAAGCGTCTTGGTGGGCGCCTTGCCGTAGCGAATCTTTTCTTTCTTGCCCGGCTTCTGCGCTTTCGCGCTGGCATTCTTCTTGGCCGGCGCGGTGGTATCGACAGGGGCCGGGGCTTGCGCGGACTTCTGCCGGAAGGTGCGCGTGGTCTCGCGGAAGCGGGTGCGCTCAACCTTCTTCTTTTTCTTGACCGAAGGCGGAGTATAGGCGCTGTAGGAAGGCTTGATCTGTTTGGGACTGGCGCCCGTATCCACATAGCCCGGCGCGATGTCGATGTAGGCTTCCTCGCGCATCTGGGTGAGATAGGCGCGCATGGCCGGCTCCATGCGGCTCATATAGTAATTCTGCTCCACATCCTGCTCGACGTCCTTGAACGCGGGAACGCCGCCGGGGACGTGTTGGACCACCTTGAGGATGACGTAGCCCTGCTTGGTGCGGATGGGATCGGTGAACTGGCCGGACTTGAGCGCGAAGGTCTGATCCTCGAGCACCTTGGCGAGGGCGCCGCGGCGGAACTGGCCCAGATCGCCGCCTTCGGCGGCCGTGGGGCCGTCGCTGAAGGTTTTAGCCAACTGGCTGAAGTCGCCGCCGGCGTGGAGTTTGGCCTCGATGTCGTCGGCCTTGGCCTGGGCCGCGGCCAGTTTTGCCGGATCGTCGGGCTGCGGAATCCCGGCAGGGGCCGCAGGCGCGCCGGAGGAAATCAGAATCTCGCTCAGGTGGACGCTCTCCGGCTGCGCGTACTCCTCCTTGTGCTGCTCAAAGTAGCGCTCGACTTCGCCCTGGGTGATTTGAATCTTCTGGCCGACCTCCTGGCGCATCACCTCCTGCGTGATGATGCCGTTGCGGATGTTGGCCTTGAAGTCCTCAAACGAGACGCCCTGTTCCTTGGCCGCCTTTTCCAGGTCTTCCAGGGTTTCCAGGTTGTATTGCTTGCGGATCTCGTCCAACTTCTTGATCAACTCGGTTTCGCCGTTGATGTCCAGTGCCTTGCCCTTGGAGAGCCAGAGCTGCTGGTCGATGAGGCCGCGCAGCAGGTCTTTGTGGGCCTCGGAGGCCTCCTGCATGGTGGCGCCGTGCTGTTTGGCCTCCTGGTCCAGATCCTTGAGCGCGCGATCGTAATCGGACCGCGTGATGATCTGGTCGTTCACGCGGGCAACGATGCCCTCGACCGTGGTGCCGCCGTAGGGGCTCTCCGACGCGGCGGGATGCGTTTGCGCCAGAGGGTAACTTGCGAGCAGCATCGTTCCGAACACGAACGCCGCGGGATTGCGAAATGGTCTCAGAGTCATAGGTTAGGACACGGCAGGGGAGCAAACAATCTCCACCTGAGGCATAGACGCTATTGTAAATGCCAGGAGAGCAGGAGCGCGATTTCTGAGCCGATTCCTGGGTGAATCCCGGACCAAACGGAGCGAATTTGGCCTGCATTCATGGATCGGGCGGAGTTGGCGGCGAAGTGGGGGATTGAGTTTCGTGCATTTCAAGGGGTCCAGGGCGACCGCGCCGGCTCTTGCAGGATTCCGGCAGCCGTCCTGACCAGCGAGGCGCGGCTACCGGAATGGCCCTGTGCGGCGTCAAACAGTGCAGTGGTATACTTTAATCCACGACCGCTCTGCCAGGGCCTTTTGAGCGGTTTTCCAATTCCCTGTGGCCTTGCCGGAGCCGGACATGGTTCACCGGGCAAGGCAAATTCTCGTCGAGAGACAATCCAGCCGGTCGCGGTGGATTTTCGCTCCCGCAATTGGAAAGCCGCAGTGGGACGCCTGCCGCAATTGCCGTCCGGAGGTTCTCCCAGCCTATGACTCCCCGCGCACGCCGCGCACTTTTCGCCGTGGTTCTCTTTTTTGCCGTCTGCGCCCTAGCGGGCAGCGTCCTGCAGCACCGGGTGGGGGCTCAGTCGTCGGCCGACGAGAGCCAACTCCGCGACAGCCTGAAGTCCTTCACCAACGTCTACGCGGTGGTGGAGCAGAACTACGCCGAGCCCATCGACGGCGACAAGGCCGACCTGGCCATCTACGACGGCGCCATTCCGGGGATGTTGCGGGTGCTGGACCCGCACTCGAACTTTTACGACCCCAAGGCCTACGCCAAGATGCGCGAGGAGCAGCACGGCCGTTACTACGGCGTGGGCATGACCATCCAGCAGGCGTACGGCGGCGGCAAGACGTATGTCCTGTATCCGATGGAGGGCGCGCCGGCATTCCGGGCCGGCATCCATCCCGGCGACGTCATCTCCGCTGTGGACGGCAAGTCGACGGACGGCATGTCGTCCGATCTGGTAGCCAAGGCGCTGAAAGGCCCCAAAGGCACGCACGTGCAGGTGAGCATGATCCGCGAGGGCCAGGCCAAGCCGCTGATCTTCGACCTGGTGCGCGATGAGATTCCCAACCCATCCGTGGACCTTAAATACGAGATTCGCCCCGGCATCGGCTACATTCACCTCAAGCAGTTCCAGGAGACCACGGCGCAGGAAGTGATCGAGGCCATCAACGGCTTCGGCGATCTGAAAGGGCTGGTCTTCGACCTGCGCAAAAACCCCGGCGGCCTGCTCAGCCAGGCGGTTGAGGTCTGCGATCACCTGCTCACCAAGGGGCAGACCATCGTTTCGCAGCGCGGGCGCGCCTATCCGGACCAAAACTACACGGCCACCCACGGCAACGAAGGCAAGACCTTCCCCATCGTGGTGCTGGTGAACCGCGAAACGGCTTCGGCGGCGGAGATCGTCAGCGGGGCCTTGCAGGACCACGACCGCGCGCTGATTGTGGGCGAGACCACATTTGGCAAGGGGCTGGTGCAGACAGTGTACAACCTGAGCGAGAACACCGGGCTGGCGCTGACCACGTACCACTACTACACACCCTCGGGGCGGCTGATCCAGCGCAACTACACGGGCGTTTCGCTGTACGACTACTACTGGAACCGCGCCGGGGCGCTGCCCTCCAACTCGACCAATCAGGAGGTCAAGCTGACCGACTCCGGGCGCACCGTCTACGGCGGCGGCGGCATTACGCCGGACGAGAAGATCGAGAGCCCCAAGGCCAACCACTTCCAGGACACGCTGCTGAACAAGGATGTTTTCTTCCGCTTTGCTCCGGTTTACCTGGCCAATCGCACGGTGGACAAGAACTTCCAGGTGGACGACGCGGTTCTGGCCGAGTTCAAGCAGTACCTGACCAGCCAGAACATTCCATGGACCCAGGCCGACCTGGACGGGGTAAGCGACTGGCTCAAGACCAGCATCAAGGACAAGATCGTCACCATCCAGTTTGGGCAGTTACAAGGCCTTCGCACCATGGCCGACTGGGACCCGATGATCCAGAAGGCGCTGACGTTTCTGCCCGAGGCGCAGGCTCTGGAAGACAACGCCCACAAGGTGCTGACGCAGAAGGCGCAGGCGCGGAATGAAGGGGCACAGGGCGTGCCGGTGCAGCCGTAGGCGCTCGCTGCAAAGCACTGGCTTGTCGAAACAAAAGGCCATCCCCGCGAGGATGGCCTTTTTGCGTAGGCTGCTTGAAATGAGCGGTGCGGCATGCCAATCCGCCGGAAGCGCGCGCATTCCATTACCGCAACACGGGCTGGGGCCGTAGACTGAACGCCATGACCTTCTCGGACCTTGCATTGTCAAAACGGCTGGAGCGCGCGGAGGGATTCGCGGGCGCGCAGTACGCGGAGGCGCGCCGCCGCCAATTCCCCGCGAGCGGAGCGGAATGGATGGAGTGCGGCGGGGCGTTTGTGGTCTTCGATGGCGTCAGCTCTCCCTGCACGCAGACTTTCGGGCTCGGCCTCTTTGAAGAGTTGAGTCCGGCGACATTGGATACGATTGAGGGCTTCTTTCTCGATCGCGGCGCGCCGGTGCTGCACGAAGTGAGCCCGTTCGCGGGGGTTGCCGCGCTGGAGATGCTGTGCAGGCGCGGCTACCGGCCGGTCGAGCTGAGCAGCGTTCTTTACCGGCCGGTGCTGCACCCCGCGGCGGCCGTCCAGGCCAATGTGACCGTGCGCGTCACCGGCCCCGAAGAAGCCGATCTCTGGAGCAATATCAGCGCCAGGGGCTGGGCGCACGAACATCCGGAGCTGATGGAGTTCTTGTTGCAGCTTGGCGCCGTTACCGCGGCGCGTGACAAGACTGCGTGCTTTCTGGCCGAGGTGGACGGCCTGGCGGGCGCCGCGGGCGTGCTGTCGATGCATGAAGGAATCGCGCTGTTTGGCGGGTCGGCAACGGTTCCCGAGTTGCGCAGGCGCGGGCTGCAGACGGCGTTGCTCGAAGCGCGCATGCGCTACGCATTCGACCATCGATGCGACCTGGCGATGATGGTGGCGCTGCCGGGCAGCGATTCGCAGCGCAACGCCGAGCGCAAGGGATTCCAGATTGCCTACACGCGGACGAAGTGGCAGTTGTGCGCATAGATATATATTGATGGGATGCTGCCTGGAAGAGGCGCGATCAGGACAGCGGAAGGGCCATCCCCGCGGGGATGGCCATTTTTCGCATACTGTGCCTCGGCTCACGACCGTGGCGGGAATTCGTCCGAAGGGGTCCGCGATAAAATTCCTTGAATTTTCCTCTTGACATAATGTACTAGTCTTATAGTACATTGATCTCGTCATGAGCCAACGACCGTCGCCCGCCCGATTTCGTTTTCAACTGGACCTCCACAGCGGGGTGCCGGTCTATCGCCAGGTCATCGACCAGGTGCGCGGCGGCATTGCATCGGGCTTGCTGGCCGCGGGCGATCAACTGCCCACGGTGCGCCAGCTTGCGGTGGACCTGGCCATCAATCCGAATACCGTGGTTCGCGCCTACCGCGAACTCGAACTCGGCGGTTTGCTCGAGACGCACCAGGGAACAGGCACGTTTATCGGCGCCCAGAAGATGAAGCGGGCCGATGCTCAACGCGAGCGGCAATTGGCGCAGATTGTAGGAGATTGCGTTTCGCGTGCCGGGGCGGCGGGATTCACAGTGGACGATTTGATTGAAGAGTTGCGCGGATTGGTGTCCGAGCCGGTCCGCAGGAGGTGAAAGATGTTGACGAGAATGGAGAGCGTTCCCATGAACAGAGTGGCAGTTACAGCGTTTGTGCTCTGCGTCGGCGCGGGAGCCGTTGCCGGCGCAATCATCAACCATCCGGCGCCGCTCATTGCGGGCGGGCTGGTTGGCGTCTATCTATTGTTTGCCATCAAGGTGGTTCAACAATGGGAACGTGTGGCGCTGATGCGCCTGGGCCGCTACGTCGGCTTGCGCGGCCCCGGATGGTTTCATGTGGTGCCGGTCTTTGAGACCATCAGCCCCACCATCGGCCAGCGTGTCCGGGTGCACAGCGTGACGGCGGAATCCACCTTGACGCGCGATACCGTTCCGGTGAACGTGGACGCCATCGTCTTCTGGCTGGTGTGGAACGCCGAGAAGTCGATTCTTGAAGTGGAAAACTTCATCGAGGCGATCAACCTGAGCGCGCAGACAGCTCTCAGGGAGTCCATCGGCCGGCACGAATTGGCGCAGATGATCACCGAGCGCGAAGTCATGGGACACGAACTGCAGCGCATCCTGGATGAAAAGACCAATCCCTGGGGCATCACCGTTCAATCCGTCGAGATACGCGACGTACGAATTCCGCAATCGCTTGAAGACGCCATGTCGCGCCAGGCGCAGGCGGAGCGCGAACGCCAGGCGCGCATCATCCTGGGCCAGGCGGAAACCGAGATCTCCGACAGCTTCGTGAAAGCCGCGACCGCTTACGCGGAGAATCCCGTGGCGCTGCATCTGCGCGCCATGAACATGCTATACGAGGCGATCAAGGAAAAAGGCTCGATGGTGATCGTTCCATCCTCCGCGGTCGAGACCATGGGGCTGGGCGGATCGCTGGCTACGGCGGCAATCGCCAAACAACAAAGCTAGCTGCAAACAAAGGAGTGAACCATGAGAATCAAGTGCATAGTCGCCGGAATCCTTTTTGTCTTGATCGCATCCGTCGCTTATTCGCAGGCAGCCCATGTGGGAGAGGGAACCTCGACGCCAGACGCTGCACCCATCGCAGGCGTCTGGCGGGCGGATATGGATGGATTGCCCTTTATTGCGCTTCTCATCACCAACGAAAACGGAGGTTTATCGGGCGCGGTGCTTTTCTATTTTCACCATCGCGATGCCGTTGGGCAGCCGTGGACTTCGACGCCAGGACTGCCGGAGCCGCTCTTCAACCCAAAGTTCGACGGCAAGACTCTCACCTTCCAGGTCAGTCATCGCCGTGCGCATCCACCTCGTACGTTGAACGATCCCCCGGTCAGCTTTCGCTTCAAGCTGATGGGCGCGAACAGGGGTGAACTGGTCAACGAGAACGAGGCATCTCCCGTAACTGTATTGGTCAGGAGTGAATATTAGCGGCCGGCTCTTCCCTGCCGCGGCTCAACCGCTTGTAGCCTGCGTCACAGCGCCGCCCAGCCCGTGCTCGTAGGCTTTTGAGCGGAGTTTGGGAGGGCAGTTTCATGCCGGGAATCGCCGCGGGAAACGAAACCACAGTTCAGAACCTCTTGGCCGCCTTTGAGGGCGAATCGAACGCGCACGCCAGATACACGGCCTTTGCCGTGAAGGCCGGCGCGGACGGATTGCACGGAGCGGCCAGCCTGTTTCGCGCCGCCGCGCGCTCCGAGCAGATCCACGCCGCCAATCACGCGCGCGTCATCAAGCAGTTGGGCGGCGAGGCAACCTGCACCATCCACGCGGTCGAGGTCAGGACCACGCTGGAGAACCTGAAGGCCGCGCTGGGCGGCGAGCAGCACGAGATCGATACCATGTACCCCGGCTTTCTTGAAGAGGCAGAGGAACGGAACAACACCATCGCCATCCGCACCTTTACCGGCGCTCTGGAAGCCGAGAAGGCGCACGCCCGGCTCTACGGCGAGGCCATCGCGCTGTTGGTCGGCGGGCAGAAGGATTCCTGGATCGGCGAGGCGCGCGATTTCTACGTGTGCCCGGTGTGCGGCTACACCTCGGAGACGGAAGAGGAGCACGAACGCTGCCCGGTCTGCAACTGCCCCTGGGAAAAGTTCGAGATTATCCGCTAAGACCGGCCCTCCGAAACGGAGAAACCCGTTTGAATGCGTGGCACTCTCGATCCAACCATCATTGCTCTTTACGGCTCATCCTTGTAGATGTGGACTTCGAGTTTGCCGCCTTCGCTTAGACGGGCGCGAAACATGCCGGGGGTGTTGAAGCTGAAGGCGGTCTGGCCGTCGGGGGTGATGGCGATGACGCCGCCGTCGCCGTGCAGCGCCTCCAACTCCTTGTGGATGACCTGGTCGGCGGCCTGCTGCAGCCCCATGCCTTTGAACGCGATCAGGTTGCAGATTTCGCGGGCCACGCCCAGGCGGATGAAGTACTCGCCGGTGCCGGTGGCGGATACGGCGCAGGACTGATTGGAGGCGTAGGTGCCCGCGCCGATGATGGGCGAGTCGCCCACGCGGCCCGGCATCTTGGCCTGCAATCCGCCGGTGGAGGTGCCGGCGGCGATGTTGCCCTGGCGGTCGAGCGCCACCACGCCCGTGGTGCCGTACCGGTGCGCGTCGGGCGACTCCTCAATTTGGGCTACCGGCACGGCCGCGCCCGAAGGCGGCGCGCCGGCGGGACGCGGCGGGATGGGGCGGCCTTCTTTAGTCAACTGCCTGACCAGCGACTGCCAGCGGGCCTCGGTGAAAAAGAAGCTGGGGTCCACCTGCTCCAGGCCAACGCGAGCCCCAAAGGCGTCGACGCCCGGGCCGATCATCATCACGTACGGCGATTTCTCCATCACCGCGCGCGCCAGGCTGATGGGATGGCGGGTGCGCGTGACCCCGGCCACCGCGCCGGCCTTCAGATTCGAGCCGTCCATGATCGACGCGTCCAGTTCGTTCTTTCCTTCGGAGGTGAAGACCGCTCCGCGACCGGCGTTGAAGAGCGGATCGTCTTCGAGGATCTGGATGGCGGCCTCAACCGCATCCAGCGCCGAGCCGCCCCGGTCGAGCACCTTGGCGCCCGCTTCAGTGGCCGTGGCCAGCGAGGCGCGATAGGCCGCGTCGCCCGCGGGGGTCAGGGCGGAGCGCTCGATCACGCCTGCGCCGCCGTGCACCACGATGGTCCAGTGCGGGGCCGCTTGACTGGCCGGCTGCACGACCGACTCCTGGGCCGCCATGGAAACTGCCGCTCCGGCCGCCATCCCGGCCAACACGCAAACTCGCAATGCGTTTCTCATCGCCTCGATCCCTCCTGTCCAATCATCCGCCACTTCGCCAACCTGTCAACCCGTTGCCCTGCCGATTGCGAACACGCGCGGTGCGCAGCTAACTCCGCTAGCTCCGCGAACTTCGCGAACCGGCGCACTACGCCGCCGGGTCACTTCTTCGGAATCGTCAACTCCGCGCCCTCGCCCACTTTGTAGGTCTCAGAGAAATTGCGCTGGTTGATGCCCAGCGAGAGGCGTCCGCGGGAGTCGATGAAGAAAAGCTCCTTGCCCACCGGCACATCGGAAAAAGTCTTCACCAACGGGAAGACGTAGAGCTTGCCGGCCAATGTTACAGGCACCGGGTCGCCGAGTTTGTAACCGAGTTGCGCGAAGGTCTCGGCGGGGACGTTGAGCACCAGGTTCCCGAAAGGACCGTCGGTGCCGAGGACCTGGCCGTGCAGGCCCGCCGCGTCGACGGTTGCGTTTTTCAGGTCGAGGCGGACCAGTCTGCTCACGTCGAGCGCGGGGCCGGCAGTGGTCCAGTCGTCGCCGCGGGCTGCGTGGGCGCCAGCGGGGGAGAAAATGTCTCTGCCGTGAAAAGTGGAGGAAATGCCGGAGCCGATCATCCACGCGGGGTTGGTAATCTCGTGGGCTTCCACGATGCCGTCGCGATCCTGGATGAGGGTGAGCAGGCCGTTGTCGGGGAGAACGAAGTACTGGCCTGCCCGCGATTTGGCGATGATGGCCTTACGCGTGGAGCCGACGCCTGGATCGATGACCACGACGAAGACCGCGTCTTTGGGAAAGTAAGGCGCCGACCCGGCCAAAAAGCGCGCGCCCATGGCGATGTTGTAGGGCTCGGACTCATGGGTGATGTCGATGATGCGCACGCCGGGGGCGACCCCGTCCATGACCGCCTTGCAGATGCCCACGGCATCGTCCTTCACGTCGAAGTCGGTCATGAAGCCGATGACCTTCGCCGGCTGTTGCGCCACGGCCGCCGTGATTGCGAACGCGGTCACTATGGCCGCCCAGATCAGAGCTTTTATTGTCTTTTGCACTCTTGTGACCTCCCCGTTTTCTCCCATGGTATCGCTTGTGGGCCGCGAATCGCTTTGCTGCAGGACGGGTCTGGCGTACCATCGCAATCAAAGACCTGGAACAGGATCGCATTCAGCGGAGGATCGTATGCCAAGGGTTGCATTCGAATATCGCGACTTCTGGGATGTTCCACGACTCATCGTTTGCACCGTGGAAGGAACGGAGATTCTGCTCGATTCCGAGTTCGATGAATCGCTTGAGGAGTATGCAGCCCACTACAAGGTTTATGCGTTGCCTCCAGAGTTGGTCCCGGCTTCGTTGACTTCCTGCGCGGACTTGCCCTCACCGGAGGCCATCTACCTGGGCAGCATTCCAGTCAGCGAGATCGAGTTCGATCCCTCCAAAAGAAAAGAGATCGAAGTGGGCCCGTTGCTCGAATTACTCAGGCGCCGAGATCCCAGTCTCATCTGAGGAGCGAGAGGAGGCCGGTTGCATGAAAACCCACGCGCGGTGCCCCCTTGTGCTCCTGCTTCTTGTCTCTCTCGCCGCCGTTTCCGCCGCCAGGCCGCGCCCCATTGCGGTGAAGGTGGTAGTGGTGGCGATGTTTGAGGTGGGCGCCGATACGGGCGATGCGCCGGGCGAGTTGCAGTATTGGGTGGAGCGCGACCACCTGGACCGCGTTTATCCGCTCAGCGCCGGCTACCATGCGGTGCGCATGAACGGCGAGGGCGAGATGGCGGTGCTGACCGGGCAGGGCACGGCGCACGCCGCGGCCACCATCATGGCGCTGGGCCTGGACCCGCGCTTCGATCTGAGCCGCGCGTACTGGATCGTTGCCGGCATTGCGGGAGCCAGTCCGGAGCAGGCTTCGCTGGGGTCGGCGGTGTGGGCGCGCTGGGTTGTGGATGGGGATATGGGCTACGAGATCGATGCGCGCGAGATTCCGCCGGACTGGACCACGGGCTATGTGCCGCTGCGCAAGGCAAAACCATTTGAAGCGCCGGCGGCGCCGCTGGACGGGCAGGTGTATGCGCTCAATCGTGGCCTCGCGGAATGGGCCTTCAACCTGACGCGCGCGACGCCGCTCGCGGACTCGGAGCAATTGCAGGAGATTCGCGGCCACTTCGACGGAGCCGCCGCCCAGCGCCCGCCGTTCGTAACTATGGGCGACGAGCTTTCCTCCTCGACTTACTGGCACGGCAAGCTCTTCGACGCCTGGGCCGCGGAGTGGGTGCGGTACTTCACCGCGGGACAGGGAGAGTTTGCGATCACGGCGATGGAGGACACCGGAACGCTGCAATCGTTGCAGTTCCTGGCCAATGCGGGGCGCGTGGATGGACAGCGGATTCTGGTTTTGCGTACGGTGAGCAACTACGACCGCCAGCCGCGCGGGATGAGCGCCGCCGAGAGCCTGGCCAATCAACGCGTAAGCAAGTTCGGCGCGTTCCTGCCCTCACTTGAGAACGCGTACACGGTGGGACACGTGGTGGTGAATGAGCTGCTCACGCATTGGGCACAGTATGAGCGAACGGTGATAGTGGTGGATCAAACCACAATGCCCAAGCCTTAGCAACACTCTCTCGGGCATTTGCTTTCCGCGCAGGACATCGGCGCCCTTGGCGAATGAAGGCCGGCGGGTGCAAAATGCTTGAGTTCAGCAGATCCTGTTATCGTTTGCACTGTGCGGCTGCCAGGACGGGCCTCCGCGAGCGATAACGGAACACTACCGTACAGAATGCAGGTGAAATGGAGGTCTCTCTTGAAGCTGAACTACGCAACGCTGGCAGTCATCGCTGTCTTTGTGCCGATCATGGTAATACTCTTCTGGGGGCCTCCATGGACAGTTCCGCGCATCGCCGGACTTGCCATTGCAATCCCGTCTCTGCTGCTGCTCGCCCTGGCCCGCATTCAACTGGGAGGGGCCTTCAGTGTGCAGGCCAAGGCAAGCACTCTGGTGACCACCGGCCTCTATTCCCGCATTCGCAATCCGATCTACGTCTTTGGCGGCCTGACGGTAGCGGGATTCTTTCTCTGGACAAATAACCCCTGGCTGTTTCTTTTCTTCGTCATTCTGATTCCTTTGCAGTTTGTTCGAATCCGGAAAGAAGAGCGGGTGCTGGCGCAAAAATTCGGTGCAGCCTATCTGGATTACAAACGGCAGACGTGGTTCTGATCCGGTTTTGGAGTCAAGGGATGGATCGGGCGTCCATTCAAGTCACCCATAACGTTCTTTGAGGAATCTTCAATGCATTCTGTATGGTTCGGCGAGTTTCTGGGCACGCTGGTTCTGGTGCTGTTGGGCAACGGCGTCAATGCCGGCGTCACGTTGCGCAGGTCCTATGCGGCGGACACCGGATGGATGGCGATCACCACCGGATGGGCGCTGGCCGTACTGTGCGGCGTGCTGGTGGCGCAGGCCTTTGGCAGCCCGGGGGCCAACCTGAACCCGGCCATTACGCTGGCCGCGGCGGTGAACACCGGGAACTATTCGCAGATGGCGAGTATGTGGTCGGCGCAGTTGTTGGGCGCCATGGGCGGCGCCGCGCTCATGGCGCTGCACTACGCGCCGCACTGGAGGCTCACGCCGGGTCCCGCCGACAAGCTGGGCGTGTTCTGCACCAACGCCGCGGTGCGCAGCCCGGTGCTCAATATTCTGAGCGAGGCAGTGGGCACGGCGGTGCTGGTGCTGGTGGCCAACGCGATCTTTTCGCACGGAGTTTCAGCCAACGGCCCTGCCGCAGGGATGGGGCCGTGGCTGGTGGGCAGCCTGGTGTGGGGCATCGGGCTGTCACTGGGTGGAACCACGGGCTATGCCATCAATCCCGCGCGCGATCTGGGCCCGCGCATCGTTCATTGGCTGTTGCCCATTCCCGGCAAGGGCGGCTCCAACTGGCGCTATGCGCCGATTCCGATCGTCGGCGACCTTGCGGGTGCGGCGCTGGCGGGCTTGCTGCTGCACCACGCGCACCTATGACTGAGTGCGGCTGCCGCGCTCACCAGCTCACCACAGTCACGGCAAAGGGCTCCAGCGTCAGCTTGCCCGCGATGGGCTTGACGGTGCGCGCTGGGCCGTCGCCGGTCTCCGCATCCACGGTCAGCGCGCTGGCCTTGTCCGCATCTTCAAGCGGCACATCGAAGGCATGGTCGCGCTTGTTTGCGAGCAGCAGCTTGCGGCCGACGGGCGTGAGGAACGCCTGTGCGGCCAGGTCGCCGGAGCTGATGGAAGTTTCCACCAGCTTGTCGCCGGAATGGAAGGAATCCTTGATCAGCTTGAGCACCCAAAAGCGCGCGTTGGGTTTGTTCGCGATCCAGTCCATCATGCTCACGCTGGGAAACTGCGTGGGATAGCCGACCAACTGCGACTCGCCGATGATGTCGATCTGCAATCGCGAGAGCTCGATGTAGAGATAAGCGTAGAGCGAGCCGGCCAGGTTCCAATAAGCTGCCGGGGGAGGCACTTTATCCGCGGCGGTGTTGTCGGTTGGCAGAATGACTCCGAGTTCGTCGGTGTCCGTCTTCGTTTGGGGCGAGAGCCGCTTGCGAATGTTCTCGATGTACTTGACGGCGGTTATAAACCCATCGGCCTGGTCGAACCAGGTGTACTGCCAGTCGGCAACGGTCTGCGAGGCTGTGGGAGTCGCATAGAAGTGATAGGAGATGTAGTCGAGCGGAATCCCCGGCTTGTGATTGGCCGGATTGAGGAAGTACTCGAAGTAGTGCGGATCGTCGCGCGGCTGGGCCAGCGCCAGACCCATGAATTTGGTGTCGGGGCTCACGCGGCGAATGCCCTCGACGATGGCGTCGTAGCGCGCGGTGTACTGCTCGGCGGTCATCGAATGCTCGGATTCCACTTCGTTGAGCACCTCCCACACGGGCAGCTTGTAATGATAGCCGGACTCGTGGCGGACGCCCATCTCATCGGTGAAGCCGCCGTTGACATACCAACTGACGAGCCGGCCGTAGTAGTCGCCCAGTTCCTTGCCGGTGGGATCGCGCAGCTCCGTGCCCTGCGTATAGTCCCAGAACACCTGGTTGGGGTCGGCGGGATAAGTGACGGGCTTGTCCGTTTTGAAGAGCCACGTGGGAATGGTGCTGAAGTTCATCACCGTGGGATGGCCTTCGGTGGCGGCGAGAAAATCTTTGGTCATGGGATCGATGAGGCTGAAGTCCCAACTGGTCTTCTCCGTGGTGGGCGGCTCCAGCTCGGCGGCGGCGAGCCTTGGGTAGGGCAGCCAGGGCACGTAGCGCACATAGTCGGCGCCCAGATCCTTCACGGCTTTGTAAGAAGCCGCGCTGAGCGGCTGGCCCGGCCGCAGTGGAGGATTGACGACCACCTGCAGCGTGGGAGTGGACACGGAGACCACGGTGGTCTTGTCCCAGTGAATAGTGAGGGCCGGCTGCTGCTGCGCGCAGATTGCGGCAACGCTCGCCAGGCCGACGACGGCCAGCATCGGCAGGCGGATGAAACCGCGCTGCTCTAGTTTCAGTCCCGGAAAAAACTGCATAACAACTCCTTGCGCATGGGCGGCCCTGTATTGGAATGATGGCTCGAACGGAATTCCATGCGCGGTCAAGGTATACCACCGCAGAGGCGTGCAGTGCGAGTCCCAGTTCTGTTTGTCGTCCGCATGTTGCGCCGGCGGGCAAACGCGCCATCGGACTACTCCAGGCAGGAGGCGACCACGGCCAGCGCGGCGATGGCGGCTGTCTCCGCGCGCAGAATGCGCGGGCCCAGGGATGCGGCGCGCCAGCCATTGGCGTCGAAGAGCGCTTCTTCCTCGGGAGCCCATCCGCCTTCGGGGCCGATGGCGATTTCCAGCGTGGGCATCTCTTCCTCCGCGGCGGCCACGGCTTCATCGAGGGCGTTACGCAGCGTGGTGGTGCGCTCCTGCTCGGCGAGCACGATGCGCGTGGACTCAGAAGCGGCGCGCACGCGCACAGCCAATGGAGCCGGATCGTAGATCAACGGCACATCGAAACGGCGCGACTGCTGGGCCGCTTCGTGCACGATGCGCCGCCAGCGCTCCGCGCGGTTCTCCGCGGCCTCGGCCAGGTGCTTCTCAGTGCGGCGCGCGATCACCGGGGCCACCGCGGCAACGCCCAGCTCCGTCGCCTTTTCCAGAGCCCACTCCATGCGATCGAATTTATACACGGCGAGCACCAGCGTTAGCGGCAGCGCGGGATCGGCCTGCACCTCGGCGACCAGGTTGAAGCGAATCTCACGCGGGCAAACGGCGGCGACCTCGGCGTGAAACACGTGGCCGCCCGCGACCACGTCGGCCTCCATGCCCGGCTGGGCGCGCAGCACGCGGGCCATGTGTTCGGCCTGCGCGCCAACGATGGTGGCGGTGGCCTCGTCCCAATGTTCGGCAATCCAGCGGCGTCGTGTCATGGCGGTTCGGGAAGCGGTTCCCTTCCCCGTGTTCCCTTCGCTACAAGTCTAATCCTTCCGCACAAACACTGAGGGGGACGCTTTTGAGCGCCCCCCTCGCGTGTTGCCTTGTTGTTGGTTGACCGCTGCTACTTCTTCTTTGCGGCCTTCTTCGCGGGTGCTTTCTTGGCGGCTGCCTTCTTCGCGGGTGCCTTCTTGGCTGCCTTCTTGGTTGCCATTTTGCCTATTCTCCCTTTCGATGGTTTGCATCGAGTTCTGCAATCTTTATATTGCAGTTGATGCATGTATAGATTCATGGCTCGCGAGTGTCAAGAAAAAAACGAACGAAGAGTGGAAAAATAGTCAACAATTTTCCCGCGCCGCATCAAGCGTCGATTTGCGGAGGTGCAATTCGCGATGAGCGGAAGCAGTGAGGAGCGTCAGTTTTTGCACGCGGCGGCGGCGCGCTTCTTCACAAATTGCGCCAGCGTTCCGGCCTCGCGCCGTTGAATCAGATCGTCGAGGTAAGACTCGCGATCTTTTGGATTCGCTTTAAGCAGCAGCGCATACACGCGCAACGCGCCCTCCACGCCTGCCTGATATTCGGCCAGCCGGTCATCCCTCTTGTCGGGGTTCTCAATCACAAAGGCGGCCTGCGCCATGAACTCGCCGCCAAAGATCGTCGCACCGTCCTTCTTGTCGCCCTTGGGCAGCTTGTCGAGGATCGTGCAGGCATGAACTGTTAGGTCGGGCACATCGACGAACCACTTCAGGACCCAAGCGAATTGGTCCTTTGCGTGCGGGCCGAGGGGATCGGCCTGCCAGTCGTGAATGTATTCGAGCGCCTGCTTCCGTTCTTCGGGATTTGACGGTCCGCGATCGGCGGCGGCCGCGGCGATGGGGACGAGCAGGAGCGTGCAGTTCAGCAAAGCGACAGAGATGGTGCACAAGAACACGGCTGGAATCCTCGCAGCGAAGTTAACACTCGATGATGTTCAAGGCAAGACCGGCCAGGCTGGTCTCCTTGTAGCGCGATTGCATATCGAGGCCGGTGAGATACATGGTGCGGATGACCTGGTCGAGCGAGACCTTGTGGTCCCCTGACTCGTTGAGCGCGAGGCGCGAGGCATGCACCGCTTTGGCCGCGCCCATGGCGTTGCGCTCGATGCAGGGAATCTGCACCAGGCCGCCGATGGGGTCGCAGGTCATGCCCAGGTTGTGCTCCATGGCGATTTCGGCGGCGTGCTCGACTTGTTCGTTGGTTCCACCGAGAGCGGCGGTAAGTCCGCCGGCAGCCATCGAGCAGGCCACGCCCACTTCGCCCTGGCAGCCCACCTCCGCGCCGCTGATGGAAGCGTTCTCCTTATATAGGATGCCGATGGCCGCCGAGGTGAGAAAGAAACGCATGATGCCTTCGTGGTCCGCCTCGGGGATGAATTGAGTATAGTAGAGCGCCACGGCGGGAACCACGCCGGCAGCACCATTGGTGGGCGCGGTCACCACTCGTCCGCCGGAGGCGTTCTCTTCATTCACCGCCATGGCGTAGACGGTGAGCCAATCGAGGGGGACGAGCGGATCGCCGTGCAGCCCGTCGGCTTCCTTCTCGCGCAACCGTGCGGCCAGACGGTGTGCACGGCGACGGACATTCAGACCGCCGGGCAAAATGCCTTCCGTGGCCATGCCCCGTTCAACGCAGGCCTGCATGATTTTCCAGATGCGGTCGATGCCCCCGCGCACCACCTCTGCAGGCGGCCGCTCCGAATCGCGCGCGGCAAGCGCGCACTCGTTCTCCAGCATGAGCTGGCTGATGGAGAGATCGTTGGCCTGCGCCGTGGCCAGCAGCTCCGCGGCACTGTGGAACGGAAACGGAATCGCGGCCTGCCGCTTTGCGGTCGACGCGTCAGCGCCGTCCTCGACGATGAATCCGCCGCCGATGGAGAAGAAGGTGCGCTGGTTGACGACCTCGCCCGCCTCGTCAAAAGCAGTGAGACGGAGCCCGTTGGGATGTTGGATGTGCGCGCCGGGAGGAAACAGGGCGGCGCGGTGAAAAACAAGATCGCGCGCCTCTTCAAAAACGATGGCGTGCCCGCCCGCCAGATCGATCCGCTTCGCCGCGTGGATAGCCGCAACCGAGGATTCAATCTCCGCAGGATCGATGGTGGCCGGTTCGTGGCCGGACAGACCGAGAAGAACGGCGCGGTCCGTAGCGTGGCCCATGCCGGTGAGGGCCAGCGAGCCGTAGAGCTCCGCCTGCACGCGCGTGACGCGATCGAGCAAGCCGCGAGGCGCGAGTTCACGCGCAAAGCGGCAGGCCGCGCGCATGGGGCCCATGGTATGCGAACTCGACGGGCCGACACCGATCTTATACAGGTCGAAGAGACTCGTGGTCACGGATGAGATTGTAACGGCAAACAGGGAATAGGGAACAGGGAACAAGAAGTGCGAAGTGGCAAAATGAGCGATCGGTGGACGTTCCTCATTGCGATCTTTGTCACCAGCATCCGCATCCAAAAAGAAAGCAGCCGGCTCGATTCAGCAAACAATCCAAATCAAGAGCGCGGTAAGACGCGATTCGACGACGGCCTCGCTGTTCCCTGTTCCCTGTTCCCTGCCCCCTGTCTTCTGTTACACTCGCTGCAACCTTCCATCATGCTTTTCAAGGTCCTCAGCGCGGCTGTCTACGGCATCGATGCCAACCTCATCGATGTCGAGGTGGACTATAGCGGCGTGGTGATGGAGAAGGACGTGCTCCACACCGTGGGTTTGCCTGACGCCGCGGTGCGCGAGAGCCGCGACCGGGTGCGCGCGGCCATCAAGAACTCCAACTACACAATTCCGCCCACGTTCATCACCATCAACCTGGCGCCGGCAGACATGAAGAAGGAGGGCGCAGGGTTCGACCTGCCCATTGCCGTGGGAATCCTGGGCGCTTATGGCGCGCTGCGGCTGGACGACCTAAGCCAGTTTCTTCTGGTGGGCGAACTGGGACTGGACGGCAGCGTGCGTCCCGTGCCGGGGATGTTGCCGATTGCCATCCTGGCGCGCGAAAAGGGGATTTCCAACCTGATTCTGCCCGCGGCCAATGCAGCCGAGGCTGCCGTCGTCGAGGGCGTAAACGTGTACCCGGTCTCCTCGCTGCTCGATGTCTTGGAGTTGCTCAACACGTCGGTGGTGGGCGTGATTCAGCGCGAGCCCTATCGCGTGGCCACCGAGGCGCTGCTCGGCGAGCTGCAACATTTTTCCGTGGACTTCAAGGATGTGCGCGGACAGCAGACGGCCAAACGCGCCCTCGAGGTGGCCGCGGCGGGCAGCCACAACATTCTCATGATCGGCCCACCCGGCTCGGGAAAAACCATGCTGGCCAAGCGGCTGCCGTCGATCCTGGCGCCGCTCACCTTTGAAGAGGCTCTTGAGACCACCAAGATTCATTCTGTGGCCGGTGTGCTGGATGCGGCGGCGGGCCTGGTGACGCAGCGGCCGTTCCGCTCGCCGCACCACACCATCTCCGATGCCGGCCTGATCGGCGGCGGCATCATTCCCCGTCCGGGCGAGGTCTCGCTGGCGCACAACGGCCTGCTGTTTCTCGACGAGTTGCCGGAGTTCCCGCGCAACGTGCTCGAGGTTTTGCGCCAGCCGCTCGAGGACCACACGGTGACCATCGCGCGCGCCTCCATGTCGCTCAGCTTCCCCGCGCGCTTCATGCTGGCCGCGGCCATGAACCCCTGCCCCTGCGGATTTTTCAACGACAAGTCGCGCGAGTGCATGTGCACGCCGCCGATGATCCAGCGCTACGTGGCCAAGATCTCCGGCCCGCTGCTGGACCGCATCGACATTCACATCGAAGTCCCGGCGGTGCAGTACAAGGAACTGCGCGGGTCCGCGGCGGCCGAGGGCTCGGCCGAGATTCGCGGCCGGGTAATGGCTGCCCGCGAGCGGCAGCGGCTGCGGTTCAGGAAGGCCGGCGAAAAAATCTACGCCAACGCGCAGATGACCACGCGGCAGATTCGCACCCACTGCGAACTCGGCGCCGATGCCGAGCGCTTGCTGGAGCGGGCCATGCAGCAACAGGGCCTGACCGCGCGCGCCCACGACCGCATCCTCAAGGTGGCGCGCACCATCGCCGACCTGGAAGGCGCCGAGCACTTGACCGTGGCTCACCTGGCCGAGGCCATCCAGTACCGCACCCTGGACCGCAGTTATTGGGCGTGAAAAAACAGGGAACAGGGAACAGGGAACAGGGAATAGAGAACAGGGCTGGCTTTCAGGCGGGGGCGGCCTCCGTGAAGAATCTGCTCAGAGATCGGGGGCGGGTGCGCAATCCGTTCCTCCGTTTCTTTCCGGAAAAGGTCGGGTGGAGCAGGGTAAAGGCGGGGTGAAACCGGAAGCAGGTGGGGTAGAACTAGCGTTGATCAGCTTTGGCCGCGCACGGGAGTTCAAAATGACGCTGTTTTTTGTTCCCTGTTCTTCGGTTGCTTCCGATATTAAGGATTTTCCAATCCTGGGCCGCTAACCGCTTTGTCTTCATGAGAAATCGCTCATGCATGGGTCTCCCTAGCCAGGGCCAAAATGCAAGACACCATTCTAGTTTCCGGCAGGGGCACGCTGCGGGTTGCGATTCCGTTCGTCTTCATGTGGCTGTTTGGCGTTTTCCGCCTGGATTCGTTATTGGCCACGCCCAAAGGGTCGCTGAGCCGGCGACGGCCGCCGTGCGGCGTGGATGAGCACGGAGAGCCCATTCTGGCAGATCCGGATGGCAGGGTGGTGAGCAGGCGACACCCTTGCAGGTAGCCAGAATGGTTCATGGGTGGGCAGCGTGGCCCCGGCGCCCTGTGGCCGCAAGCCTCGACCAAGGCGCATTTTGGGCTATAGATCTGCGTCTATCTATATGATAGAAAGCTAGTTAACACGGCAGGTTGGCTCAGTTGGCGAGGGCTGATCGCGGGCGGAAAAAGGCGATAAAAAACAGTTGACCCGGAGGACGACTCGGTATACATTCAGGAGTGCCATCCATAAAGAGCAGATTGCACATGTGCAAATTTGTACAGCCGTCTGCCATTTCCCGCATCATATTGAGCTGAGGCTCTTCGTTGATGCCCCGGTGCGTTTTGAACTTCGCCGGGAGTGGGAATGCCGGACGCATGGATTCCCAAGGCGGCAATCTGTATCCGAGATACGGCATGAGGCCTGTTTCATAGTGTGCGAATGTGCGTCAGGATTTTGAACTATAGGCACGGTTCGCGCGTCTAAACTTTGGGAGCGGCAATTCGGGGCGGCCCTGGATGGAGTTGGCCTCCCTGGTGCACCGGCGGCAAAAGACAAGTCCTGTCCGGGCACGCAACTCAAGAAGGAGAGATGTATCATGCGTTCTGATTTAGTATTTGGGGCACTTTCTCATGTGTCCAATCGCTACCAGCTCTGTCAACTGGCCAGCAAGGCAACCCGCAAGCTGCACAAGCCGAATACACGGCTGCAAGACACGACGAATGAGGTTCTGTGCCGCTTTCAGACCACCAATCCTGGCTCCACAGCGCCTGTAGAGGCGCCCGAGGCCCAGCCCGTTGAACGGCGCCGCGCCGCCTGACGGCGTTTCCCGCAGCGTATAGTTAAGTCAGGCAGCGGTTTCAGGGCGGCTTTCCGGGCAAGGTAGCCGCTCTTCTCCGGCGTCTCGAACTTCCACTTGACTTCGTGGGAGGTTTCAGGCGCAGCCTGCGCCGGCTGCGCCGGGTGCATTTTTTGAACTCCCGCCTGTCTTTCTCCTGGAGCAAATTCCCTCCGCGTATCTCCCCAAACCCCATCCCTCCTTATCGCAGGTGACCATGACCATCGCTGAACTCAAAGAGAAGAACATCACCGAACTGACCCGCATCGCGCGCACCCTGGAGATCCCGGGCACCAGCGGCCTTCGCAAACAGGATCTGATCTTCAAGATTCTTCAGGCACAAAGCGAAAAGGAAGGCCACATCTTCGCCGAAGGCGTGCTGGAGATCCTTCCCGACGGCTACGGCTTCCTGCGCTCTCCCGATTACAACTATCTGCCCGGCCCCGACGACATCTACGTGTCGCCCTCGCAGATTCGAAAATTCGATCTGAAAACCGGCGACTCGATCAGCGGCAACGTCAGGCCCCCGCACGAGGGCGAGAAGTACTTCGCGCTGGTCAAGATCGAGGCCATCAATTTCGAGTCGCCCGAGGAGACCCGCAACAAGATCCTCTTCGACAACCTGACCCCTCTCTATCCGCAGGAGCGGGCCAAGATGGAGACGACGCGGGAGGGCATCAGCGGCCGGGTGATGGACCTGCTGACGCCGGTGGGCAAGGGCCAGCGCGGCCTGATCGTGGCTCCGCCGCGCACCGGCAAGACCATGCTGTTGCAGTCCATTGCCAACTCCATCTCCACCAACCACCCCGAGATCGTGCTCATCGTGCTGCTCATCGACGAGCGGCCCGAGGAAGTGACCGACATGCAGCGCTCGGTGAAGGGCGAGGTCATCAGTTCCACGTTCGATGAGCCGGCGGCCCGCCACGTGCAGGTGGCCGAGATGGTCATCGAGAAGGCCAAGCGCCTGGTGGAGCACAAGCGCGACGTGGTCATTCTGCTGGATTCGATCACCCGCCTGGCCCGCGCCTACAACACCATCGTGCCCCCCTCGGGCAAGGTGCTGTCGGGCGGCGTGGACTCGAACGCGCTGCAGCGCCCCAAGCGCTTCTTCGGCGCGGCCCGCAACATCGAAGAGGGCGGCTCGTTGACCATCATTTCGACCGCGCTGATCGATACCGGCTCGCGCATGGACGAGGTCATCTTCGAGGAGTTCAAGGGCACCGGCAACATGGAAATCATTCTCGACCGCAAGCTGGTGGACAAGCGCGTCTTCCCGGCCATCGACATCCAGCGCTCCGGCACCCGCAAGGAAGAGCTGCTCATCCCCAAGGAGGACTTGCAGCGCATCTGGATTCTGCGCAAGGTGCTTAACCCGCTGTCGCCGGTGGAGGCTATGGAACTGCTGATCAGCCGCCTGGAGAAGGTGCGCAACAACGCCGAGTTCCTGGCCAACATGAACCAGCTGTAGGCAGGCGGCGCGGATTGTTGGGCCGGGACTGGTAGGCCGGTGCTGGTAGGCCGGGACTTTAGTCCCGGCATTGCCGAGGCAAAATCAAACGGGGCTTCACCCCCTGGGGATGCCTTTGCGGGCAGAGCGAAATCTCGGGCCCCCTTCCCCGATTTGGCGCTCGCTGATAAGATAGAAGAGTCGTGGGGCTGTAGCTCAGCTGGGAGAGCGCCTCGTTCGCAACGAGGAGGCCAGCGGTTCGATCCCGCTCAGCTCCACCAGACCAACCTGAAATCTGCACAATCTCCGCCTGGGTCCTCGCTGCCCCTGCGTCCGATTCACGCCTTGATTCGTTTTCGGCCGACTGTATACTTGGGTGGTCCCGGAGATTTCGCTGGCCAACGAGCCAGGCCTCCCTTGCGTCGATGCGCAGGGACCTTCCAAAGGGGCCTTCCCTCCATGTGCCGGCGATCTCCAGACGAGGTGAGCGGTTGCCCCAATCCATCTCCAGCCCCATCGCCCAGCCGCAAGCGCCCATTGAAGCGTTGCGCCCGCTGTGCGTCGATCTGGACGGCACGCTGGTCAAGTCGGATACCCTGATCGACTCCCTGCTGGCTTTGTTGCGGACGCATCCGGCGCTGGCGTTCAAGCTGCCCGGCCGTCTTCTCCGCGGCAAGGCGGCCTTCAAAGCCTTCATCACCGCATCCGTCTCGCTCGATGTGGCGCATCTGCCCTACAACCGCACGCTGCTCCAGTTTCTTCACAAGGAGCGCGCGCGGGGCCGCGACCTCTACCTGACCACGGGCGCGGACCTGGCGCTGGCCCGCCGCGTTGCCGCCCATCTGGGCATCTTTACCGATGTGTTGGGCTCCGACGGCACCACCAACCTGACCGGATCGAAGAAGCTCTTGAGCCTGCGCAGCCGGCTGGACTCCGGCGCGTTCGACTACGTGGGCAACGACACGCCTGATCTGCCGCTGCTGGCCCACGCCACTTTGCCCATGGTGGCCAATCCCAGCCTGGGTTTGCGCATCAGGCTCAGGGCGCGCGGCATCCGCCCGGCGCATGAGTTTCTTGAGCGCCGATCTGCTCTGCAATCGCTGCTCAAGGCCGTGCGCCTGCACCAGTGGGCCAAGAATCTGCTCATCTTTGTGCCGCTGCTTTTGTCCCATGCCTTGAGCGCCGGCAAGCTGCTGATGGCGATGGCGGCCTTCTGCTGCTTCTCGCTCACCGCTTCTTCGGCCTACATCGTCAACGATCTGCTGGACATCGAGGCCGACCGCCGTCATCCCCGCAAGCGCCTGCGGCCTTTTGCCTCGGGCGATCTGTCGGCCTTTGCCGGGATCTTGATCGCGGCGATTTTTCTTTTCGTGGGATTGGTGGGCGGCCAGTTGCTTCCGGGCGGCTTCTACGCCTGGCTTCTCGTTTATCTGGCCACCACGCTGGCCTACTCGTTATACCTGAAGCGGATTGCGCTGGTCGATGTGCTGGCGCTGTCCGGTTTGTATATTCTGCGCCTGCTCGCCGGGGGCGCGGTAACTCAGACGCCCATCTCCCACTGGCTGGCCGGCTTTTCGATGTTTCTGTTTCTGTCGCTAGCCATCGTCAAGCGCTTTGCCGAACTGGAAAACCTGCGCGCCAGCAATTCGTCGCCGAGGAACGAGCGCGGCTACCTGTTGGCCGATCTGGCGCAGTTGCGCAGCTTCGGCACCGCCAGCGCTTATGCCGCGGTGGTAGTTTTCGCCATTTATATTAGCGGCGCCGACGTGGTCAAGCTCTATCGCCAGCCGCGGCTGTTGTGGCTGATTGTGCCCTTCATGATTCTGTGGCTCAACCGGGTTTGGCTGCTGGCCTCGCGCGGCGAATTGGACGAAGACCCGGTAGCCTTTGCGCTCACCGACCGCATGAGCCAACTGATCGGCGTGGCCGTGGCGGCGATTGCGCTGCTGGCGCTCTAAGGGCCGGTCCAATAGCTCCGTTTCGAGTGAAGGGTTCGGGCATTAGCCCGCACTCTTACAGCCTGATCGAGGCCTTGTTTCTTTTCAGATAATAATTGAAATTATCGGCAACCCCGGAACCGTTCTAGCCGCTTCTGGCCCGCTTCGATCGAATACGCGGGGTGGCCGAACCAGGAGGTCTCTCGGGGTTACGTTCGGTGAATTGATCGAGCAGAACCACATTGAGCAGAGACTTGTGGACCCGGATGCCGCCGTTGTATTCGATAAGGCCGAGCTTGCGAAATCGATTCATGAAGAAGCTGACGCGGGACCGGGTGGTGCCGATCATCTCTGCCAGAGTTTCCTGCGTGATGTGAGGAATCAGGTGTTCCGATTGACCCGGCTCGCCGAATTCGGCCATCAACAGGAGAATTCTAGCCAGACGCCTTTCGCTGGAGTTGAAAATCTGATCCACAAGATCGGCTTGCGCTCGCATGCTCCGGACCAGCAGGAATTTCAAGTACATATCGGAGAGGGAATGCTCCTGGTGCATCACGCGGATCATCTCCCCCCTCTCTATCTTGAGCGCGGTACAGGCTGTAATGGCGCTGGCAGTGGCCATATGCAGCGCGCCCACGCTGGCCAGCGACTCCTCTCCAACGAATTCCCCGGCGGGGAGAAGCGCTATGGTGGCTTCCTTCCCGTCATGCGAAACGACGGTGAGTTTTGCGCGGCCCGTCTGAAGATAGAAGATGGCGTCAGCCGCGCTTCCCTGCGAAAAGAAGACCTGCTTGGGCTTCAATTGGACGATCCTTCGTCCCACTCCTGCCGTGGCCAGAAAAGCGGCGAGATCAAAGGTCATACATCTCACCTCGAAAGAGAAGATTGATGGACCGAGCAGATTCTACTCGCTTAGTTTTGCGGTCATTGTACGGTTTCGGACATAACTCGAACTTTGTCAGGAATCGTGAGCTTGGGGCATACCGATTGTGATAGGGTTTTGTCTGAAAGTGAGGATTCCTTGCGCACGAACCGCACCAACAGCTTTAAGAACACTCTTTTGAGGGCTCTGGACGGGGACATCATTGCCCGCCTTGGTTTGCAACCGGTCAAGTTCGAGCTGAGACACGAAATCGAATACCCAGGCGACCCGATCGATCGGCTCTATTTTCTCGAAGAGGGGATGGCATCCATGACCACAACGTTCACGGATGGATCTCAGGTCGAGGTAGGGATGTTCGGTTATGAGTCGGTCATAGGCGTCTCAGCTCTCATGGGAACAAAAAAGAGTTTGAATCGCGTCTACACCCAGATTGCCGGCCATGGCTATTCGTGCCACGTGGAGGACGCGAGAAGAGAGTTCCGCCTTGGCGGTGACTTTCATTTTCTGGCTCTGCGCTATGTTCAGGCACAGCTCGTTCAGGCAATGCAATCCGCTGGATGCAATGCGAAACATAACTTCGAACAGCGACTCGCCCGCTGGCTGCTCCTCTGTGCGGACCGCGCGCACACCAACACGTTCAACATTTCGCATGAGTTTCTTGCCGACATGCTTGGGGGCCGCCGTCCCACTATTTCTACGACCGCCGGGATTCTCAAGCGAAAAGGACTTATCGATTACACCCGGGGAGAAATTCGCATCCTCGACGTCCCTGGGCTCACGAAGACCTCTTGCGAGTGCTATCTGATCATCAAAGACCACCTCGACAATTACGGAGAATTCGACACCTCAATCACCGTATAGCCGATTCGACCGTGCGGTCGCGGATAGGGGCCAGTAACTCGGCAAGGTAGAGAGTGGGCTGGCTTCAAGGGCGGAGTTTTCGTTGCCATTGGTCCGTAGTTTCATAACTCCAACGACGTTCAGGGCAGGTTCAATAACACTCTCGATCCACGGCACGGCTAGTTGAACAAATCCTTCATCTTTTCCAGCAGACTGGGAGAGGTCGGTTTGTTGTCCACGGTCATCGACTCGGCCAGCTTGTTCACCAGCTCCCTCTGCGACCGCGAGAGCTTGCGCGGAATCTGCACCAGCACCTTCACAATCAGGTCGCCGTGGCCTTTGTCGTTCAGGAAGGGGAAGCCTCGCCCGCGAACGCGCAACTCGCGGCCGCTTTGCGTGCCCTCGGGAATCTTCAGGTTGACCGGGCCGTCGACGCCGGGAATCTCGAACTCGGCGCCCAGCGCGGCCTGGGGGAAGCTGATGGGGATCACGCAGTGCAGGTCGTGGCCCTTGCGCTCGAAAAAGTCGTGGGGCCGGACGGAAAGCACGACGTAGAGATCGCCCCTGGGACCGCCTGCCCGGCCCGCGTCGCCTTCGCCGGCGTAGCGGATGCGGGTGCCTTCCTCCACGCCCGGCGGCACTTTGACGTTGAGCTTCAGCTCGCTGCTGACGCGCGTCTGGCCGCGGCAGGTCTGGCAGGGATCGCCGATCACCTGGCCCGTGCCGCCGCAGGCGCCGCAGGTGCGGGCCACGGAGAAAAAGCCCTGCTGGTAGCGGATCTGGCCGCGTCCCTGGCATTGGCCGCAGGTGGTGGGGCCGCGGCCAGTCGAGGTGCCGCGCCCGTGACAGGCTCCGCAGGTCTCCAGACGGCGAATCTTCACTTCCGTCTCGGTGCCGAAAAAGGCGTCTTCGAAGTCGATGGCGAGGTCGAAGCGTAGGTCGTCGCCGCGCTGCTGGCGGTTGCCGCGCTGCGAGCTTCCGCCCACATTGAACATCTCGCCGAACAGATCGCCGAAGATGTCGCCGATGTCCACGCCGCCGGCAAACGGCGAGCCGCCAAAGCCGCCCTGCCCGCCGAGGCCGGCATGGCCGTAGCGGTCGTAGGCGGCGCGCTTGTCCGGGTCGCTCAGCACCTGGTAGGCCTCGCTGGCGGTCTTGAATTTCTCCTCGGCCGCATGGTCGCCGGGGTTGCGATCAGGATGGTATTTGAGCGCCTGCTTGCGGTAAGCGCTCTTCAACTCCTGTTCGTCGGCCCCCCGGGAGACGCCCAGAACCTCGTAGTAGTCTGCTTTGCTCACTCTTGTATTAGAACTCATTCGCTTGTCTGTTTCGAATTGTGCGCCACGCGCACCAGCGCCGGGCGCAAAAGCCGCTCGCGCAGCTTGTAGCCGCGCCGAACCTCCTCGGCTACATGCTGGTCGGGCAGGTCGTCGCGCTCCACCGTACCCAGCGCCTCGTGCACGCGGGGATCGAAGGCCTCGCCCACGGTGGGAACGGGAACCACCTGCAACTGGCGCAGGATCTCCTGCATCTGTTTCACGATCAACTCCACGCCGTGGCGCAACTGGTGCGCCGTGCCGTTGGATTTGAGCGCCAGCTCGAAGTTGTCCACCACGGGCAGAAACTGCTGGATGACGCTGCCGGCGGCATAGTCGCGATACTCGATCCGCTCCCGCTCGGCGCGCTTGCGGGCGTTCTCAAACTCGGCCTGCAACCGGGCCAGGCGATCGAGCAGACCATCGCGCTCGGCCTTTAACTGGTCGTATTCCGCGCGGCTCACCGGCTCCGCGGGGATGCGCGGGACTTCCCCGCTCTCCGCCGCTGCCGCCGGTACATTGAGGGGTTCAACGACAGCCGCGTCTGGAAGGGTCTCCCCTGCTTCCAACTCCGGCAATTCTGTTTTCTGTTCTGGCATAGCTCTATGAATTCTCCGAAACATCGTCGGTGCCTGTTTCCATGATAATTTGTGAGGCGCCCGCCGCTCTACCCGCGGGCCGCGAAGGACTCCCTGAGATTTCCGCCGGTCTAGTGGAATTGCTGCTCTGCCGGAACCTCCAGGATGCGCTCGGAAAGCCCGGCAATGTAGCGCACGGCCTGAATCATCTCCTGGTATTGGATGCGCGTGGGAGCGATGACGGCGACGGTTCCCAGATTGGCGCCTCCCAGGCGGGCCGGCGCGCCGATCAGAACCAGGTCCTGCATGGCCGGCGAAGCCTCGTCCAGCCCCACCACCACGCGCACCTCCTGCTGACGGCCGTCCACGTAGGCGGTCAACAGCTCCACCAGCCGCTGCTTGGCCTCCAGGGCCAGCAGCATCTGGCGCAGCCGCTCGCGGTCCAGCTCGGCGCTGATCAGGTTGGCCATACCGTCCACATAGAGGGCCGGACCGCCCTCGCCGCCGGCCAGCGCGCCCTTGCGGCACAGTTCCTCGACCGCGGCCAGCATCTGGTGGTAGGCCTCGCGCTCCACCTCCACGCGCCGCGCCACCTCGGCGCGAATGCGCTCGATGGGCCAGCCGCGGAAGTTCTCATTCAGGTAGCGCGCGGCCGTCTCCAGCTCCATGTGCGTCAGTTCGCGGTCCAGGGTGAGCACGCGGTCCTGCACCGCGCCGGCCTGGGTCACCAGCACCGCCAGCACCCGACCCGCAGAGAGGCGCGAAAAGTGTATATGTTCCAGCACCTGGCCCGCGGTGGAGCTGGCCAGCGCCACGCCCAGGCCGCTGGAGATCAGCGCCAGCACGTGCGAAGTCCGCTCCAGGTACTCATGGCTGCTGGCGACGCCGGTAAAGCTGTCCTCGATCTGCTCGCGGCGGGCTTCGCTCAGAAGCGAAGAACCGAGGGGCAACGCGCCTTGCGCCATGGGGCTGGGAGGCTGCGCGCCGGCGGCCATGCGCCCGGGGTGGGTAATCTGCTCGACGTAATAGCGGAAGGCCGCGGCGGTGGGAACCCGACCGGCGGAAGTGTGCGGCTGCTCCAGCAGCCCCGCCTCGCCCAGCGCAGCCATCACGTTGCGCACGGTGGCGGAACTCAGCCCCTCGCGGTCGGCAAAGGCATGCGCAACCGCCTGCGAAGCCACGGGCTCGCCGGTGGCGATGTACAGCTCGATGATGGCCGTCAGCACCAGCCGCTCTCGCGGACTGACGCGCGCATCCGCCATGCTTCCCTGCTCTCCGTCTTCGCTCGCACTGCCTTCAGAAGGGCCGTTTGCGACCGCTCCCGAACTCGCCTGAGGAGAACTAAACCCCCATCTATCCGGCACCTATAACTGTCACTTACGGCAGAAAATAGGTGAAGTTCTCCTCTTTAATTTTAGGGAGCGGCAAGTGCCGCTGTCAACACTCACGAGGCAAACCCGCGTGCTCCAGCTCTCGCCCGCCGCGGCGGCAGACCTGCGATTCCAACCGGCTTCCTGGGGCTGCAAGCTACGGGTGGTTGTAGTAGCCGGTGTTGGCGCGGGCGAGGGCGCCGGCTGCGCGCCCGCTCCGGCCGGCCCGCTACCTGCTGACCGAAGGCCAACGCCGGCAAACCGGGAAACAGCGCCAGACAGGCAAAGTGTGGCTTGCTCCAGCGATTCGCCTTTCCAAAACCTGCACCAGAATCACTGTTGGCAGTCTACCTTCACGCCTTGGCCGGGTCATAATAGGAGCAGCCTGAACAAGGAGACATTCCCATTGCCCCGTAAATCCCACTCGGAGCACCTTGATTGCACGCCGCTCGAAGCCAGGCCGCGCCGGCAGTCCCGAATGGGCATCCGGCTGCTTTGAAAGCAAATGACTGGCGCCGGTTAGAAGGAAGACGGCTCAAGACTGGGAAGAGGGGTTTCGCGCCATGACTCGGCGATTGGCACAGAGAAAGCGATTGACGAAGCTATACGCGTTGAATCTGGCGATTTTGCTCGCCGGCTGGGGCTTGCTGCCAGCTCGCCCGGCTGTGGCGCAGGACGCGCCCCCGGCTAACTCAACTTCGCCGGCTGTTTCAGCACCCGACGCACAATGGTTGCAGGATCTGGCCGCCTGGCGAGCCCAGCGCGAGCAGGAGATTGCCGCTCCGGATGGATGGCTGACGCTGGTGGGGCTGGACTGGCTCAAGCCGGGCAGCAACTCCGTTGGCGCGGCCGAGGGCAACCAGGTCCGGGTGCGCGCCCAGGCTCCCGATCACATCGGCCTGCTCGTCGTCGGCCCCAACGCGGTCCAGTTGCAGGCGCCGCCCGGAGGCTTTCCGCCCGATCTCCTCATCGACGGCAAACCCGCGCAGGAGGGCCCGCTCGTAGTGGAGGGCGCGAAGCCTTCGACGATCGCCTGGCACGGGCTTTCGCTGGTGGTGCTCAGCCGCGGCGGCCGTTACGCGCTGCGCATCAAGGACGCCGCCTCGCCCGCGCGCACCGCCTTCCACGGGCTCAACTGGTACGCTCCCGACCCGCTCTACCGCATTCAGGCCCAGTGGATTCCGTACACGCCGCCGCACATCGAAAAGATTCCCACCGTCCTCGGCACAACGCTGGACCTGCCGTCGCCGGGGGTTGCGGTGTTCACCCTCTACGACAAGACCCTGCGCCTTGAGCCGGTGCTCGAAGACCCCCAGGGCAAGACCCTGTTCTTCATCCTCAGGGATCAGACCCGCTATGAAACCACCTACGCGGCGGCCCGTTATCTGCACGCCGGATTGCCGGACCACGGGCTTGACCAGCCTGGCCTGCTGACGCTGGACTTCAACCGCCTGGAGAACCCGCCCTGCGCCTACACGCCCTATGCCACTTGCCCTCTGCCGCCCGTCTTCAACCGGCTGCTGGTGCCACTGGAAGCCGGGGAAAAACGGTACGCGCACTGAGATTTCGTCGCGCCGGTCTCCGGCGAGACCCTGGCGCATCGTGCTATTGATCCGGCTCCTGACGATTGGAAACACTGCGTGCCCCACCCATTCCGTGCCTTTATTTTTGCGGCAAGGGTGCGACGGGGTAGAGTCGCACGCGTACTCGGCTAGTGAATTGGGCTGACTACAACAACTATCGATGAAATTGCCTCCTGAACTGGTTAGGATGTAATAGTGATGCAGGATCTTCGCCTCGCCAAAATCGAGTCTGACATTCGAGAATTTGTTCGAGCTTCGTATCCGGAGATGGTCGTACGTGTGGAGTATTGGGCACAAGACCCGTCCCGAATCGCGCTGTTTTTCATCGATGAGCGGTTCAGAGGCCTGTACCCCCGCCAGAGATACCACTATATTGTGCACCTGATTCCCAAGCACTACTGCGACTCTACGCTTGCGGATACGCAGTGGTTCGAGCTCACGCCGGACGAACGTCCTGAAGGAATCGAGGACGACCCCGACGAGGAGCTTATCGCGTCCATAACGCCAGGTGTTATGGAGGCGCTGCGAAAGAAGCGCTTTTTCGCGGCACTTGACGAGGTGTTTCTGCCCAAAAGCGGTACGACACAGCCACAAACATGTTCTGGTGACTTCCGCCATGCGAAGCATGCACTACAGCTTTGCGGCTTTAAAGAGTCGGACTGGTTTGATGTGTTCCACGTCCTAATGAGACAGGGAGCGTTCTGTGACTGCGAGATTCTTTACAATTCTGCTATTGACAGTCGTTTGAAAGCACAGTATTGGAGACGCATGTCACACGAGACGTACAGATAAATGGGGTAATTTCGCTATTGCGCAACCAGCGAACCCGGCTGCAAGCTGGATTCAATGCCGGAACTCCCTGACATCGCCGCCTATATCACCGCTCTTGAAGCCCGCATCCTCGCGCAGCCCCTGGAGCGCGTACGGCTGGCCAGCGTCTTTCTGCTCCGCACCGTTGACCCACCGCTTGCATCCGTCGAAGGCAAAACCGTCCACGCCGTCCGCCGCATCGGCAAACGCATCGCCATCGGCGTCGGAGGCGACCTGTGGCTGGTGCTGCACCTCATGATTGCCGGCCGCTTGCACTGGCGGCCGCCGCAAACCAAACTCGCCGGCCGCCAATCCCTTGCCGCATTCGACTTCCCCTCCGGGTCGCTCATCCTCACCGAAGCTGGCAGCAAGCGCCGCGCCTCCCTGCACGTTCTTCGCGGCGAGGAGGGCCTGCTCACTGTCGATCCCGGCGGAATCGAGATCTTTGCCACGGACCTCGACGGCTTTCGCTCCGCGCTCACAGAGGAAAACCGCACCCTCAAGCGAGCCCTCACCGATCCCCGCCTGGTGAGCGGCATCGGCAACGCCTACTCCGACGAAATCCTCCACGCCGCCCAACTCTCGCCCATCGCGCTCACCCGCAAGCTGGAACCGGAAGAATGGGAGCGCCTGTTCTTCGCCGCGCAGGCCACGCTCACCGCTTGGATGGGCCGCCTGCGCACAGAGGCGGAGGCCGCCTTCCCTGAAAAAGTCACCGCCTTTCGCAAGGAGATGGCGGTCCATGGCCGCTTCAACCAGCCCTGCCCGCGCTGCGGTGAGAAGGTCCAGCGCATTCGCTACGCAGACAACGAAACCAACTACTGCGCCCGCTGCCAAACCGGCGGAAAGGTCCTGGCCGACCGCAGCCTCTCCCGGCTCCTCGGCGCCGACTGGCCGCGCACCCTCGATGAGCTGGAAGCCCTCAAGCGCCGCTAGACCGCGCAGAACCACCGCTCTGGATTTCTCCTTGACACGGCCTTGCCGCCTGCCGCACAGTCAACTGCGCGACTCCTTTCAGGCCGGCCAGCGATATTCCCCCATTTCCCTGAGTCTCCGGTCGCTTGGAGGCGGATTTCTATCTGGTATGGAGGCTTCACAATGCACCATCTTCACTTCAACCACCTGGCCGTATTGGTCGCGGCCCTGATTCAGTGGATCCTGGGCGCGCTCTGGTACTCGCTGCTCTTCGCCAAGCCGTGGATGGCCTTGACCGGCCACACAAAGGGCGAACGGCCCAAGGGCGCCGTCATCGCCATGATCACATCCTTCATCGGTGGCCTGATCCTCGCCTTTGTGCTGGCCCACGTGGTGATGTGGGCAGGTGCAACCACCTGGTGCTGGGGCGCACTTATCGGCTTCATCTGCTGGCTGGGCTTCATCGCCGCGCCGCTCCTCTCCGAAACGATGTATGAGCAGCGGCCCTTCAAACTCTTCTTCATCAACGCCGGCTACTGGCTGGTGGCGCTCATGATCTCCGGCGTTGTGCTGGCCGCATGGCATTGATCCGTTGCTCCGCAACGCGCCGAAAGCCCATTACAATCGAGGTATGAGCAAAACCGTCATCGCAACCGACAAAGCCCCCGCCGCCATCGGGCCCTATTCGCAGGGTATACGGGTGGGCAATCTCGTCTTCACAGCCGGACAAGCCGGTGTTGACCCGGCAACCCAGCAGGTGGTCGCGGGCGGCATCGCGGAACAGACCACGCGCACTTTCGAAAACCTGAAGGCCATCCTCGAAGCGGGCGGCACGAGCCTCGCAAAGGTGGTCAAGGCCACTGTCTTCCTCAAGGACATCAACGACTTTGCCGCCATGAACGCGGTCTACGCTGCCTATTTAGGGAAAGAGGCTGCACCGCTGCCGGCGCGAACCACGGTCGAAGTCTCCCGCCTGCCCAAGGACGTACTGGTGGAGATCGATCTGATCGCGGAGATTTGAAGCCGGTTCCCGCTGCCATCACCCGGCCCGGAGCATCCAATCGGCGTAGGGCAATCCCTGCGCGCAAGCCCAGGAGGTAGCCATGAGTGAAGGGTCCGAAAAAGTTGTGCGGAGTGAGGCGGAGTGGCGCGCGGCGCTAACCCCGGACCAGTATCGCGTCCTTCGCGAGAAGGGGACCGAGCCTGCGTTCACCGGAATCCTGACCGAAAACCACGAAACCGGCAACTACCACTGCGCCGGCTGCGGGGCACTGCTGTTCATGAGCGGCGCCAAGTTCGACTCCGGCTGCGGCTGGCCCAGCTTCATGCTGCCGGCCGACTCCAAAGCCATCGCCGAGCACGAGGACCGCAGCTTCGGCATGCGCCGCGTCGAGGTCACCTGCGCCCGCTGCGGAGGCCACCTGGGCCACGTCTTCCCCGACGGACCCCGCCCCACCGGCCTGCGCTACTGCATCAACTCCGCCTCGCTCACTTTTGCGCGCGAAGAGTAGCGCCGCCTGCCGTGGCGCGTTACTCTGGCCCCATGGTCTTTTCCCTATCCAGAGCCCGAATCGCGCTGATGGTTGCGCTGGCTTGCACAAGCGCCGCGTCGCTCCCCGCCCAGCAGCCAGCCCTCCAGGATGACCCGCAGCTCGACCGGCAGTTGCAGTCCATTGCCGCTGCCCACCACGGCCACGTCGCCCTCTACGCCCACAACCTCAAATCCGGCCAGACGGCTTCGCTCGATCCCGATTTACCCGTCAAAACTGCCTCGGTCATTAAAATGGGCATCCTGTTGGACGCCGCGGAGCAGATTCGCGCCGGACAAGCCTCGCTGGCTGAGAAGCTTGTCCTCACCCGCGAGAATCAGGTGGCAGGCTCGGGCGTGCTAGGCCAGCTCACCGCGCCGCTCGCCCTCACCCTCGGCGACACCCTCCACCTCATGGTGGTTCTCAGCGATAACACCGCAACCAACCTGGCCATCGACCGACTCGGCCTGGCGCACATCAACGCCACCCTCCGCGCCGCCGGCCTAACCCAAACCGTGCTGTACAAAAAGGTCTACGTGCCTGCGCAGGGGCCCATGCCCGCCGATCAGCCCCGCTTTGGCCTGGGCAAAACCACCGCGCATCAGATGGCCTCCATCATGGAGCGGCTGGCCGAGTGCCGCCTGGGTCTCGACGGCTCGGCGCCCCTCGCCACCGACGGCCCATTGTGCGGCGCGCTCCTGCACATGTTGCGCAATCAGCAGGACCGCGACAGCCTGCCGCGTTATCTTGAATCGCTCGACACCAGCGAACACGGTTCGGCCATTGCCAACAAGACCGGCGCCCTGGACCAGGTGCGCAACGATGTAGCCCTAATGGCCACTAAAGATGGACCGGTTGTGATTGCCGCCTTCACCTGGGAGAACGCCGATCAGCGCTGGACCGGCGACAACGAAGCTGAGCAGACCCTGGGCAAGCTGGCGCAGGCCATCGTTCAGCGCTGGTCGCCCGCCGGCCTGGATGCAGCCGCCTTCCCCTGGGACAATCCGCTGGCCGCAGGCGCTGTCTCGTCGGGGCATTAGGACCGCATTCCACGCACAACAAAACCCCGTCCAGTGCTGGACGGGGTTCGCGTCAATTCCTTGTTTGTCGATCCTGAGCGGTGCCGAACTTGAATTGAACGGAAGCAAGTAAAGCGGGCTGCTCGCCGGCCCGCGCCTTATGCCTTGGCGATCTTGCCGTTCTTGATGCAACTGGTGCACACCCGAAGGCGCTTCGGCGCGCCGTTGACGAGGGCCTTGACTGCCTGCAAATTTACATTCCAACGGCGGCGCGAAACGTTGTGCGCGTGAGAAATGTTATTACCAAACTGCGGGCCTTTCCCGCAAATATCGCATACCTGTGCCATGACTTCGCTCCAAACTTGAATGTATCGTGCTGCCCGGTTCAACCCCGGTGAGCGCTGTTGCAAAGGCACTCAGACCGGGACTATCCGCCGGGAGAGCCATCGGGCGCGTATAGACACACACCACCGACAGCTTGCCGAATCTTCAGTATACGCGGAATTGGCCTCACCGCCAAGGATCGTTCGCTCAGTACAAGGCGAGCCTGAATGGTGCGCCGCGGGCTGCCGAGAACCTGTGCGCCGGGTGGGGATGATGGGTTCTTTAAGAAGTGGTGGCTGGAGACGCTACCGAATTGCCGTCCAAATTGGCGGAAAATTGGACAAAAATCTCGAATATCCCGCGAAAAGTTGCCCCCTGGGACTCAAACCTGAACCGCGCCCTGCACGGTGTCCAGGTCAACCAACCACAGCAAAGGGGGATCCCGGCGCCCGCGGGCGCCATTTGGCGCCGTTCACCGCCGATTACCCGGGACGATGATAGCCGCGGAAGCGGCGGCTAGAACTGTCGGTATTCTCACCGAACGCGTAAGAGCAAATTCAAAGATTTCGTTATCTAGATAGGAAGGCAGGTGGTCGGGGTATCCGTCCGCCGCAGCGGCTTGTTCCAGTCGGCTCTGGACCTGCCAACTTCTTCCTGTTTGCCCCTGATCCGCTCGGAACACTGACAAGCCTCGGGGAAAAAACCCTGCCACAAGCCGACTTCCCGAGGCCACATATAACTTGACACCAGATGTCCTGTCGAAGTACTATCGCCCGCGCTCGAATGAACGACCCCAAGCGAGCGCCGAACGACCGCGCCTCAACCAAATGAAAGCAACAATGTCATCTGGAGATTCACCATGAAATTCAGGAATCGAACGACTCGTCTTCTCTGCAGAGCTGCGTCCCCCCTGCTCATGCTTCTGCTAAGCCTCTTAGCGTCAGCCCAGGCCTTTGCACAATCCGATCCGCCCATTCCATCGGGGGACATACGCATCCATTACTTTCGGCCGGACGGAAACTATAGTGGCTGGACGGTCTACGCCTTCGATAACACTACGGAAAACACCGGCAACTATGGCGGCGGGCCCGTCCAGGTGACCGGCACCGACAGCTATGGCGTATATTTTGACGTCGGAGTGACCACCGGCGCGCAAGAGGTCGGCATCATTATTCACAACCCAACGGCAACGGGCGGGGACCAGAAGGACACTCCCAACAATCTGTTTGTCGATCCCGCCACGCAGGGAATTGAGTTTTGGGCGTACTCCGGCATAGCGTGCCTTTATACATCCGCGCCCAGCTTGAGCAATCCCACCGCGATTCTGCCCGGATACGTTCGCGTTCACTACCACCGGACGGACGGCAATTATTCAGGCTGGACGATCTATGCCTTCTACGACACGACAGAGTACGCCGGCGACTACAACAGCGGCCTCGTGCCGGTCACGAATTCCGACGCATATGGGGTGTATTTTGATGTGTCGGTTATTGCGAATGCGCAGAATCTCGGGCTGATTATTCACAATCCCTCGGCGCCGGGCGGCGACCTGAAGGACCCGGGGCCGAATGAGTTTGTCGATCCTTCCACGGAAGGCTTCGAGTACTGGGGCTACACAGGGATCGGCAAGTTGTACAAGAGCGCGCCGAGCCTGGCCAACCCCAACGCGCTGCTGCCGGGATATGCCCGCATTCACTACTACCGTCCTGACGGGAACTATTCGAACTGGACCGTCTATGCCTGGGAAGACACCGAGGAATATACCGGCGATTACAACGACGGCCTGACGGGAGTGACCAGCCTTGACTCCTATGGCGCGTACTTCGACATCAGTCTCATCCCCAATGCGCAGAACATAGGTTTCATCATCCACAACATCTCCACCGGGGTGAAAGATCCCGGGCCTAACATGTATCTGAATGTCGCCGCCTACCTCCAGGCGTGGGCGATTTCAGGCAACGCGACGGTCTTCACCTCAACGCCGACTCCGACCCAGATATTGGACAGCCTGCTGAACATAGAGCAGGCATACTGGCTCGATCGCCAGCGAGTGGCCATCCAGCCGCAGTTCGCTCAAAGCGGCGATACCTACGCGATCAGTTCCAGCCTCACCGGCGGCCTGTCGGTGACTCCCACGGGGATCACGGGGGGGACCAGTATCCCGCTCACGGTTGGGGGTAGCCTGACCGTGGAAGAATTGTTCCGCTATCCGCAATTGAGCGGCTACACCGTTCTTCAACTGCCGGCAAATACGCAGGTCTCGGCCCTGCAGACGGTTCTCGAAGGGCAGCTCGCGTTTTCAGCGGTGAATTCGAGTGGCTCGCTTACGTATGCCACCGGCATCCAGGATGCAGGTGTGCTCGATGATCTCTATTACTATCCAGGCAAGCTCGGCGTGGTCTTTCACCACGGGGATGATCGCGGCTGGCACGACTGGCCCGACGACGATAACTATGCCGTGAAGCTGAAACTGTGGGCGCCCACCGCGCAGAGCGTCTCGCTCGAACTCTTCGACCACGAGACCGATACGACACCCTCCGCCGTTGTACCCATGCACGAACACAATGGCGTGTGGGTAGCAGACGGGGAGCCGGGCTGGAAAGACAAGTACTACCTGTACAGCGTGAAAGTCTATGTGCCATCCGACGCTGCCGTGGACACGAATGTAACCAGCGATCCGTATTCCATCGACATCGCGTTGAATGGAACCAAGAGCAGGATCACCGACCTCGACTCCGATGAAACCAAGCCCGCTGGCTGGGACGAGGATACGTCACCTTTGTTGCGGAGCTTCAGCGACATGAGCGTGTATGAGCTGCATGTGCGCGACTTCAGCATCAACGACCTTACAGTTCCCTCCGATCATCGTGGCATGTATGAGGCCTTCGACGACCAGAACTCCGACGGCATGCGTCATCTTCGCTCTCTGGCCGCTAGCGGTCTCAAGGCAGTGCATATCCTCCCTTCGTTCCACTTTGCAAGTGTGAATGAAGACAAATCCACATGGATCATTCCCACCGGCCTGGCGCAATATCCTCCGGATGGCCAGCAGCAGCAGGCAGCCGTCACCGCCAGCCAGACGAGTCCTGCCTATAACTGGGGCTATGATCCCGTGCATTACATGACCCCGGAGGGCAGCTACGCCATCAATCCCGATCACCGCGTCCGCGAATACCGGAGAATGGTGGACGGGTTGCATAAGGCGGGCCTGCGCGTGGTCCAGGACGTTGTGTTTAACCACACCAACGCCAGCGGCGAAGGTCCCAACTCCAATCTCGATGAGGTGGTGCCGAATTATTATCATCGCCTGGATGCAAGCGGCAACCTGGAAACCGGCTCCTGCTGCCCCGACACTGCGAGCGAACACAAGATGATGGAAAAGCTGATCATCGACACCCTCGTCCTCAATGCGCGGGACTACAAGATCGATGGCTTCCGCTTCGACATCATGAGCTTTATGTTCACTTACAACATGACGGACATTCAGCACGCCCTGCAGGCGCTCACTCCCGAGAAAGACGGCGTGGACGGGTCGAAGATCTATCTCTATGGAGAAGGCTTCAACTTCGGAGACACGGCGAACAATCAGATCGGACCCAACGCCTCGCAGATCAATCTTTATGGCTATGGCATTGGCACCTTCAACGACCGCATTCGCGATGGAATTCACGGGGGCAGTCCGTTTACGGATGAACGCGTCCAGGGCTTTGCCACGGGACTCTTCACCGACTCAAGCGGCTTCACGAACAGCAGTCTTTCGCCGAGTGAGCAGCAGGTACAGTTGCTCCAGTACTCCGACTGGATCGATGTGGGACTTACGGGAAACCTGCGCGACTACACCTTTATCGATAGCGCAGGCGCGCCGGTAACGGGAGCCGAGGTGAGCTACAACGGGCAGCCGACCGGCTATACGAAGAGTCCTATTGAGGCGGTGAACTATGCCTCAGTCCATGACAACCAAGACCTCTTCGACAAGGTACAGTTGAAGTCGAGCTTCAGCGACAGCATTGCCACTCGCGCCCGCAGGCAGATGGTGGCTATGAGCCTGGTGACATTGGGCGAGGGGGTTCCTTTCTTCCAGGGCGGCGATGACCTGCTCCGCTCCAAAGACATGGATCAGAACAGCTATAACTCTGGGGATTGGTTCAATAAGATCGACTGGACCGGCCAGACGGCGAACTGGGGCATCGGCCTGCCCATTGCCAGCCAGAACCAGGGCCAGTGGCCGATCATGACACCGCTGCTGAGTAACCCTGCTTACACGCCGCTTCCGGCAAATATCGCATACAGTGAAGCGGCGTTCAGTGAACTGTTGAAGATTCGCTACAGTTCGGAGTTGTTCCGCATGCCCACATTTGCGGAAGTCCAACAAAATCTTACCTTCCTGAACACTGGGCCAAACCAGACGCCGGGCCTGATCGTCATGAAGCTGGACGCGAATGGCGGGAACTACGGAATCTATAAACACATCGTGGTGTTCTTCAACGCAACCAATGCGTCAGTGACTTTCACCGATAGCCGGCTGAAGGGTTTGGCCTTGCAGTTGCACCCGGAACAAAAAAACTCCAGCGATGCCGCTACGAGGCAGTCCACGTTTAACTCAAAAACGGGGACTGCTACAGTACCCGCGCTCACAACTGCAGTCTTTGTGGCCGAAACCCAGTAGCCACTTAGAGGCCCACAACTGACCCCGCCTGAATTAGCTCCAAATCTGGATTGTTCAGGCGGGGTCTTCGTGCCTTTTGCAAGGGTGTTTTCATTTGAATGCCTTCTCTTTTCATTCATTACCCAAGCTCTTTGTAAGTCTGCAGGATGTGCACTTCTTCATCCCGAGTCTCGCTCAATCCGTAAATTGACCGCGACGACCAAGGATTAGTACTGGTAAACGTTAGCTCCCTATCGGAAATGCCCCGGCAGGCGGGCCTGGATTGCCCCGATTATCTCGAAGCGGGACAGTTTCGATAGAGTTGCGACGCCGCGCTTCCCACCGCATCCGAGGTCTGGCGCGGATGCCGGCCCTGCACCCGCTCGCCGCAACGCTTGCACCGGTCCGCGTGAATTCGAAACTCGATCCGTTCCACCTTGGGCTGCGGCATCTCGGTCTGATACTGCTTCTCGATCTTGGTCTCTTTTAGCTCCCCGCCACAGTGCGGGCAACAGCCCGGCAGTTCAGCTTCCAGCGTTTGGTCAATCGTAGGGGGGATCGGACGGCGACTACGGCAGCCATACCTGATTCCCGCTTTCCGCCCTGGCCTGGCAGGATGGGCCTTCGGTTCGTGACGCGAGAACGGCGCCGCCTGACGCTTCCCGGCCCGTTGCGCCTCTTCCAAGGCGCGTAACAGCTCTTCCACCCGGCGCTCCAGTTCCTGTACCCGGAGCTCCAATCGCTCGTTGGCGGACTTCAACTCCGCCACTTCTTGCCGTAGTCGAGCGTTTTCCTCAACCAGCGACTCCATGCGCTCAGGCTACCGAGCCGCACAATCGCAACAAGCACCTTTCTTGAGCCCACATTAACACGCTAAACAAATACATCGATTGCTGCTCTCGATGATGGTCGCATTCTGGTCCACCGTGGCAATACGTTGATCCGGGCAGCGCCGCCCTAACTCCTTGACCAAGTCATGATTGACTCGTCCCACCCCTGCCAGCGCGGCGTTCTCTGCGGGAATGTAGGCAATCTGCCCTTGCTCACGGCCCTGCTTGGCAACCACCATCTTTTCCTCTTCGTGAAACGGGTAGAGAAATGTCCGCGCCGCATCTGGCCAGGGAACCTCGTGCCCCAGCATCTCCTTCAGGCCCGCGCCCTCGCCCAAGCGCAGAAAATCGTCGAAGCATTCTCCGCCCATGGCGTTCAGAACGACAAAGCTCTCCACCATCTCCGCTTCGTCCAAGCCCCGCTCCCGTTGCTTGACTTCGACCTGCTCCCGCACACGTGCCGGCAGCCCCAGGGAGCCAAACACCCGCACCAACAGCGGCACGCCACCCATGGCGGTGAGTGTTTCCGGGATCGGCTCAGGGTCGATGGAGATAAACAAAGAAGATTCAGTCGAGGAAGGCTTGCGGGGTTTCTTCACGGCTCCATCTTACCCCGCAACCGCACCCGCCGGGTGCCTGCAAAACTCCCACGGAAATGATGCGGATAGCACTCCAAATACTTGATTTCACAACCTGAATCGCTGCCGAATCCTGGGGAAATAAGGCATGATCGACGCTTACCGCCGGATTGGGGGGTAGCCGGCAGGCCCTTGAACCGCCATGGCGCGCGTCCCAGTGAAGGGTACGGGGTGCATCCCGCATCCTTCGCCGGAATTCAACGCATTGGACAGATACGCGGCGCTCCCAAGCGCTTCTTCTACTCATCCCGCAAAGTCTTTGCCGGATCGATTCGCGCGATGCGCAGCGCCGGCGCCGTCGTGGCCAGCAGCGTCACCGCTACCAGCGTCAGTACCACAGCCACAATGGTCGTGGCATCGTATACGCCTACCCCGTAGAGCACACTGCGCATCGCGCGCAGCGCTCCCATGCACAGGATCAAGCCCGCCAGAAGCCCGGCCGCCGACGCGCGCACGCCCGACCCGCCAACCTGGACCATGGCTTGACGGATGCTCGAACCCAGCGCGATGCGAATGCCGATCTCGCGCGTTCTCTCGACCACCATGTTCGCCACCAGCGCAAAGATGCCCACCGCGCTCAACAACAGGGCGAGGCCGGCCATCGCGCTCAGCAGCGCCACTTCGATTCGTTGTGTTGACAGCGTTTCCGCCTGCAGGTCGCTCATCGAGTAGAAGCCCGAAAAGGGCAGGCTGGGGTCGGCGCTGGCGAGCGCGCGTTGCATCTGCGCGGTCAACCCCGTTACCGGCGCGGCGGTGCGGACGATCCAGCTCGGCTGGAACCAGATATGAACCATCGCGAGGTAGCGGGGATTGTTCATCTGCGCGGCAGGCATATACATGGTCTCTTCGCTCATCATCGGCGCGACGGGATTCAACCCCGACGAAAGTTGAACATCGGCCACCACCCCCACAATCACGGCGTTCTTGTTCACGGTGCGGCCCACCGGATTGGCTCCGTGGAAGAATTTGTTTGCGAATGTCCGGTTGACGATCACCACCGGCTGCGCATCGGGGCCGTCCGCCAAGGTAAAGCCGCGCCCTTGCAGCAACGGGATCTGCAGCGCATCGAAGTAGTCCGGCGTAATGTAGACCACGTCGGTCCCTAACTGTTGCCCGGCCTCTTTGCCGTCGTGGATGGTGACCGCGTCGTTCAAGGCGCGCTCATAGGGCAGGGTTAGTCCCACAGCGGCGCTTTGCACGCCGGGAATCCGCTGCATGGCGGCGGTAGTCTCATTGAGAAGTTCTCTGAAGGCCGCCGGATCGTGATAGCGCGCATCGTCCAACGACGCCTTGGCCGTCATCACCCCTGACGGATTGAACCCAGCCGGCAAAGTCTCCAGGTGGATGAGCGTCCGGATGAGCAGGCCGGAGGCGGCCAGCAAGACCACCGTCAAAGCCACTTCGCCGGCAATCAACGCCTGCCGCAGGCGCAAGCGGTCTCCGCCTGTTGTCGCGCGGGCGGCCATCGAGGAACGCAGATCGACCTTGCGGAAGAGGAGCGCCGGCAGCATGCCAAACAGCACACTGGTCAACAACGCCACCACCAGCGTGAACGCCAGCACGCGGCCATCCATGGGCACGCCGGCAACGGGGAGATAGTCCTCAGGCAGCAGCGAGAGCAGTCCGCGCAGAGCCAGAAAGCCCACTCCCACGCCGGCCAGCCCGCCCAGAATCGCCAGGATCAGATTCTCCACCCATAGCTGCTTCTGAATCCGCCAGCGCGAGGCGCCCAGCGCCAGCCGCATGGCAATCTCAGGAGTGCGCCGCAGCATGCGCACCAGCGTCAGGCCGGCGAGATTGGCGCAGGCGATCAGCAGGATGAATCCCGCAGCCAGCATCAGCGTCAGGGCCTTGGGGCGCAGTTCGGCCGTCTGGCCTTTTTGCAGCGGCACGGAATACCAGGTGATCCGTGCGCCGGGGTTGTGTTTGGCGAACTCCGCAGCTCGGCCGGCCCAGGCGCGATTGATCTCGGCATCCGCCTGCTGCCATGTGGCGCCATCCCGCAGCCGCGTGATTGGCTCATAATTGGATCCCCCGCCCTCCCCTTCGCGGCTGGGCTGCAGGGCCGTATACACATCCGCATTCAAGGGCGTGGTTGCGCCCTCGGGCAACACGCCTATTACGGTGGACGGCTCGCCCTTCAGCAGGATGGTCTGCCCCAACAGACTACGGTCGGCGCCAAAGGTGTTGCGCCACATCCCGTAGCTCAGAATCGCGGTCTTCGGTCCGTGCGGCAGGTCCTCGACCTCTGAGAAGTTGCGCCCGGCCGCCGGATGGATGGCCAGCACGTCGAGATAATGCGCCGAGATGCGCCCCTCATGGACATACTGTACATGCTGCCCAGCCTGGAGATTCACGCCGGAGGTTCCTCCGGCAACGGCAGAGATCAGCGCCGGAACATTATCCCGCAGCAACTCCCACTGCTCTCCGTCGAAGTCGATTCGTTCATCGAATGACAAGGGGCCGACGGCGCGGGCAAAGATGGCGCCCATCCGCTCAGGGTGCGCGTAGGGCAGGCTCTTCAGCATGAGCGCATTCACGATGGAAAAGATCGCGGTGTTAGCGCCGATCGAAAGGGCCAGCGTGAAGAGAACAGTGAGCGTGAAGCCGGGGTTACGGCGCAACTGCCGCACGGCAAATCTGAGATTCTGCGCGAATATACCCATCGAAGCGCCTCATTTCAAGAAACGATGTCCGTGTTCCGCGAGCGGGCTTCAGAGCTTCGGCCCGCATGGGCTTCAGCGAAGAAATATTGGACCGCGGCCGGGAACCAGGTTCGAGAGCCGATGCTCCTTGTTGCTCCTGAAGGCATTCCGATTGCCAAAGGCCGGAATCCGCTAAACCCAATGAATCGTCCTGGAAAAGCCACCATGGCGTGGTTTCTACTGCGGGTCCGGTGTCCGGTTCCGCACATCGGTGTGCGGGGGCGAACAGGGGGTTGTTTTGCCAGCCCGCTTGCTCCAACCATACGCTGACGCATCGGCGTATGTTCCGTTGCCGGTTGATCCGAACCTGCTGTCCGAACGGACTCACAGGCAATCGATCTTCTCGGGGCGGAATCACGCGCGAACCCCGCCCGTTATGGCACCCTAGAAGGTTGGAGGAGTTTGCTCGCCATGCCTGCTGAAAGCCCTGCCCTCGACGCCGCAACCGAAGACCTTCACGCCTGGGAGGCCGGCGGCGCCACGTCCGCCGAAGCGCTTTCCGCCTGGGTCGGCGCCCGGCTGGCGGCGCACGAGGCTTCGCTGGCGGCCTTGCTGGCTGTCAAGGGCCCGCGCACGCCGGAGAACTCCCTGCGGCTCTACGATGAGGCCATCGAGCAGCTCAGCCTGGCCGGAGCGCAAGCCGGCGTGCTCAACTCCGTGGCCGCCGACAAGGCCGTCCGCGACCAGGCCCAGCTTGAAGCCCAGCGGGTGGCCATGGCCGGCAGCGCGCTGAGCCTGAACGCCCAGGTCTACGAGGCTCTCGCGGCCATCGACCTCGAAGGCTCGAGCGCCGCCACGAAGCATTTCGTCCAGCGCACCCTCCTCAGCTACCGGCTGGCCGGTGTGGACAAGGACCAGGCCACCCGCGACCACCTGCAAACGCTGCACGAAAAGGCCACCCGGCTCTCGCTTGAATTCAGCCGCAATATCCAGGAGGGCGGCAAGACCATCGAAGCCACGCCGGCCGAGCTCGACGGCCTGCCCGCGGACTACATCGCGCGCCACCAGGCCCAGGAATCGGAGCCGGGCCCCGAAATGAACGTCGAAGGCCGCGTCACCCCCACCCCCACCCCTATCCTTCTGACGACGGACCCGCCCGACATGCAGCCGGTCATGACCTTTGCCTCCAGCGCCGCGCTGCGCGAGCGCATGTTTCTGGCCTACAACACACGCGCCTACCCGGCCAACCGGCAGATTCTTCTGGATCTGCTGGCCACGCGCCAGCAGATCGCCACGGTTCTCAGCTTTCGCAGTTGGGCCGACCTGGCTACCGCCGACCAGATGATGGCTTCGGCGGCCAACGTGCGTACCTTCCTGGCCAAACTGGACGAGGCCAGCCGCGAGGGCGCACGGCGCGAGCACGAGCTGATTCTGGACTTCGTTCGGAAGCGCCAGCCGGGGATGACGGCCATCGACATTACCAGCCGCGCCTACTGGTATGAGCAGTTCCGCCGCTCCGCCTTCGCCTTCGACTCGCAGTCCGTGCGCCCGTATTTCCCCTATGCCCAGGTCGAGGCCGGCGTACTCGAAACCGCAGCGCGCATCTTCAAGGTCGAGTTCCGCCGCACGACGGCCCCTGCCTGGCACTCCGGCGTTTCGGTCTTTGAGGTCCTGGACGGCGGCCGGACGGTGGGCCGCTTCTACCTCGACATGCACCCTCGCGAGGGCAAAGACAAGTGGTTCTCCGCCGCGCCCATCGTTGTCGGCGTCCGTGGCCGCGCTCAGCCTGAGGCCGCGCTCATCTGCAACTTCCCCGGCGGACCACCCCAGCGGCATGGACCCGCCGCTGGGGACCCCGGCGGACCACCCCAGCGGCATGGACCCGCCGCTGGGGACCCCGGCGGCGACGACAAGGACCCTGGGCTGCTCCAGTATTCCGACGTGGTCACCTTTTTCCATGAGTTCGGCCACCTGATGCACGCCATCCTCGGCGGCCGGACGGAGTGGGCGGGGATATCCGGCTTTGCCACCGAGGGCGACTTCATTGAGGTGCCTTCGCAGATGCTGGAAGAGTTCTTCCGCGACGAAAAGCTGCTGCAAGCCTTTGCAAAGCACTATCAGACGGGCGAAACACTCCCCTCCGAGACCATCAAGAAGATGAAGCTGGCGGGAGCCTTTGGCCGCGCCGACTGGGTGCGCTCGCAACTCTACTACACCACGCTCTCGCTCGACCTGCACGACCGGGAACCCGCAGGCCTGGACCTTGACGAGACCACAAAGCGTCTGTATGAAAGCCTGCAACCCTGGACCTGGCTGGAAGGCAACCGCATGTATGCCAGCTTTGGCCACCTTACCGGCTACTCGTCGAATTACTACACCTACGCGTTCGACAAGGTCATCGCGCTGGATTTCTTCGCCCAGTTCGATCCCCATGATCTGCTGGGCTGCGATGCCGGCAGCCGCTACCGCAAGGCCGTCCTCGAACAGGGCGGTTCCAAGCCCGGCCGGCAAATGGTGCGCGACTTCCTCGGCCGGGACGAGGAGTTCACGGCGTTTTCCGATTGGTTGAATGAGGAGTTTGAAGGGGAGTTTCCAGCTTCCAGTTGCTAGCTCCCAGCTTCCAGACTGGCAGCGCGAGGGAATAGGAATGAGGCGGTAGTTGAACCTCAACAGAGGTTTGCAAATGAATGCAGCCGACTTTCGCCGAATAGCGCTCAGCCTCGCAGGGGCTGAAGAAGGCTCCCACATGGGCGCGGCCGATTTTCGCGTGGGCGGGCGGATCTTCGCCACGCTTGCCTCCGAGAGCCAGGGCTATGGCAACCTGATGCTGACTCCCGAACTGCAAGCCGCGTTCATGGGGGAGGCGCCGGAAATGTTTGTCCCTGTTGCCGGTGGTTGGGGCAGGGCTGGCGCTACGCACATCCGCCTTGCCGCGGCCAACGAAGACGTTCTGACCGGCGCGTTGCACACGGCCTGGAAGCTACGAGTCGAGAAGAACCAAAAGGCGGGCAAGAAGGGCCGTGCATCAACAAAAAGGCAGGCAGCAACAAAGACTGTGCCCGCGAAACGTCGCTGACCCGCCCACGGCGACCCATCGGCTATGATGGACCCGCGATGGCAAGCACAAACGATTTCAACGGGAAATGGGCGCTGGTGACCGGAGCCAGTGCAGGAATTGGCGTGGCTCTGGCGCGGGAACTGGCGGGACATGGAGCCAAACTGATTCTGACCGCCCGCCGCAAGGACCGGCTCGAATCCCTGGCCGCCGAGCTTGCGGCCAAGGGGACCGAAGTACGCATGGTCACCGCGGACCTGAACGATCCCGCCGCGCCCGAGCAGCTTTACGACGCCACTGAAGGCGCCGGGCTGACCGTTGACATTCTTATCAACAACGCCGGCCTCGGCCAGTGCGGCGCATTCCATGAAAGCCCCGTCGAGCAGGAACTGAGCCAGGTTCGCGTGAACTGCGAGGCCGTGGTGCGGCTGACGCGTCTGTTCGTCCCGCACATGGTCGAGCGGCGCCGCGGATGGGTTCTTGTGCTGGCCTCGACGGCCAGCTTTCAGCCTGTGCCCTACCTCACCACCTATGCGGCCACCAAGGCCTTCGACCGCTTCTTTGCGCTGGGGCTGGCCGCGGAGGTAGCTCGCTTGGGGGTCAAGGTGACGGCGCTCTGCCCTGGGCCGACGCAGAGCGAATTCTTCCAGGTAGCCCGCTCGGAAAACTTTATGCCCGGCAGCAAACAGTCTGCCGAGAACGTGGCCCGGCTGGGCGTAGCCGCACTGGCCCGTGGCCAGCGAACGATTGTCCCCTACTTCGGCGGCAAGTTCACCGCTCTCCTGGTTCGCTTCCTTCCTGTCGGACTGATCACCTACTTTGTCGAGAAGATAGGTCGGCCGAAATGAGACTGGCCTTCGGCTCCTATCCGCATCTCAGACCCGGAAGATTTCTCAAATATGGGTAATCTCCCGGGCCTGGACACGCTCGGAAGCGAAGACTTCAAAACGGTTTCGGCCGTGCTCCTTGGCGTGGTACATGGCAGTATCCGCGTTCTTCAGCAGTTCATCCGCATCCTGCTCTCCCGCGGAGGAAATGCAGACCCCTATACTGACGGAAACCTGCACCAGGCGCTCCTCGAAGAAAATGGGAGCCGACAGAGCCGCCACCAGTTTTTGAGCAGTGATCTCTGCCGCATGGCCGTCGCCGAACTCGGGAAGCAGCATCACGAACTCGTCGCCCCCAATTCTGGCGACTGTATCGCTTTTGCGCACGGTGTCCACAAGGCGATTGGCCGTAACCCGCAAGACCTCGTCCCCGGTGTGGTGACCGAGTCGATCGTTGATGTCCTTGAAGTTGTCGAGGTCCACCATCAGCACCGCCAGACTTTTTCGATGGCGCCTGGCGATCTCAAATGCGACTTGCAGCCGATCTTCAAGCACTCGCCGAGTGGCAAGGCCCGTCAAGTCATCATGCTGGGCCATGTGGCGAAACCGTTCTTCGCTTTCGCGGATGCGCTTTCTGAGCACGACTACCCAGCCCAGCACGGCGAGCGTGCCTATTAGCGCAATGGCGAGCAACAGAAGCGCATGGACCGGCGTCCACCACGAGGCGCGTTCGAGAATCAACACGTCCGCGGGTGAACGCATGAGAACCTGAAACGTCCTCGGTACAGCCGTCCCAACTCCCAATGTGCTCATCTGCGCATCGAGCTGAACGGAACAGATTCCCGTGACGCGCAGAACGCTTCCGTTCTTCCATGTTTTCTCTTCCGGGCCGCCCAGGCCCTGGGGAAGAATTGCCTTGAAAATGTATTTTCCAGAGGAGAGCAGCAGCGTGGTATCGGTCGAGGCCAGATCACGGGAAATCAGCTTGCCATCGATCTGGATGAGATCGGATTCGTGTTGGCCAAGCAGAGCTTGTTCCGCGGTAACCGGCGTGGCAGTTTCGGGCGCGGCTCTGGAGGAACCGGCGCTTCTAAACACCGCGTCCGTCAGCGTAGGCGCACTGCCCTCCGCCCTGGCAAACCCGGCAATGTCGACAAGCTCGCCGTTAGCCAGGCGCGTACTTTGGGTCGTCTGCGCGCATATTCCGTGCAAACCATCCCGTATGCAAACCGAGGAGCCCGGCCACTGCAGGGTCACGCGTCCTTGCACATGCACCCGGTGAGCCAGCAAGGGCGCCACGTCCCACTGCAACAACCTGTCGATGGGAATGGCCTGCAGCTTGAATGGATCCTGCGGCGGGGGTTCAAGAATTTCCACCGCCGAAAGGTTGGGGCAATGAATGTTAGCGCCGATCATCTGACGGCGGCTGCGGTCCATCAATGGACCTGCGTTGCCGCGGATGCGAACTCTTGCGTCGACCAGCCCGGAGTAGGCAGCAAGCGTCCCTTCCGCCATGAGAATCGGAATGGTTCCGTCCGCCATGGCCAGTTGCAGGTTGACGTGACGGTCTTTCTCCACAACAGAATGAATAACACCCTCGACCTCGACCCATTGCCCGTCTTCGACTCCGGATAAAAGGCGAACGAGGCTTGGCCGGTTGGTGGTTGCCGGAAGACCGATGTATCCAATCAATTTTATTTGGGGCTGAGCAACGATGGGGGCAAACTCGCCGGGATCGGTGACGCCGCGCAGTTCGATCAGCGATCCAGCGGCCAACGGCGCGATCAAGCCCAGGGCAGGTTTGACATAGATAGAACCGGAAGCATCGTGAACGAACATTGCCACGTATCCGCCGTTATTAAGGGTCGGATCGAAGTAGGTGACCACCACCCGAAGATGGACGGGATAGTGGCGTGCCGCTTCCTTGCTGCTCAGGCTATGCGCTGCGTTCGCCGTAGTCAGCGTGGGCAAAGTGGCCGGCAACGCCTTTGCGGATTCTGCAGTTGCCACCGGCCCGACAGTCAGGAGAACTGCCGGGAACAAGCCCGCAAACAAAAGTACCACCAACCTCGGATGAGGTTTGAAGCGGGCCGACGGAAAGCTGGCTAGCACCGGATTGTTCCTGGCCTCTCTGCGCCCACACAGGAGCGCGGCTTCTTCATGCCCCGATCTGACCCATCGAAGCCTTGGTCGCAACGCCCGATACCTGCGATCTTAGGCCCTAGACCTGGTTCGCGATGGTCAAAATGGGGCGGCTTGTCATTCCGCGACCTTCCCATAGGGAACTTTATCGGCTGAATTCATAAAAAGTTCAATCCTGGCGCTCTCCTCCGGGCAGCAGCAAACTTGCAACCGGACCCCGTTGCAGAGGAGAATAGCTGGCGACAGAGGTGAATCGTATGAGATTGAACAGTATGAGCACGGCGGCATTCGTCCTGCTTGCTTTTGCCGTCCCGGCCCTGGCTCAACTCGTGGGCGGTGCCGACCGGATACAGACCCGCGGTCCCGGTCCCGGCGGAGTGCCGCAGGCCACTTTCTTTGCCCACCGCCTGGGTACCGACCACGCCGAGGGCATTACCACGCTGGACATGAACGGCGATGGGTTGCCCGACCTGGTCAGCGGAGCTTATTGGTATGAGAATCCCGGCCCCAAGGGCGGGGAGTGGAAGCGCCACCAGTACCGTGAGGTGGGAACGGTCAACGAGTATGTGGCCGACTGCGGCGAGTGGACGGTGGACGTAAACCACGACGGCGCGCCGGACATTGTGACCGCCGGCTGGCAGACCAACGGCGTCTGGTGGTATGAGAACCCGAAGAAGCTGGGCGCGGAGTGGAAGCGCCACTTCATCACCGACAGCTATGACACCGAGGGCGGCACGATGGCCGACATCAACGGCGACGGCAAGCCCGACCTGATCCTGTCCCACTACGAACATTCCGGCATTATCTGGATCGACTTTTCCGGTCCCGAACCCAAGGTGCATCATGTGGGCGGGCGCGAGCAGGACGGCCACGGCATCGGCGTGGCCGACATCGACGGCGACGGAAAGGCCGACATCCTCACGACCACCGGCTGGTTTCGGCAGATCGATGCGGACAAGGACCAGTGGGAGTGGCACCCGGACTGGCACCTGGGCGACACCGGATTCCCCATTATCGGCTACGATGTGCTGAACAATGGGAAGATGGACCTCATCTACGGACAGGGCCACAGCTACGGGCTTTATTGGCTCGAACAGCAGGGAGAGGGCGCCGGCCGCCACTGGGTCCAGCACACCATCGACGAGTCGTTTTCGCAGTCGCACGCGCTCTTGATGGCGGATATAGACGGCGACGGCGAGCCGGAACTGATTACCGGCAAGCGCTACCGCGGCCACAACGGCCATGATGCCGGCTCCTACGATCCTCTGGTCGTCTATTACTACAAGATCAACCGCAAGACCGGCGAGTTCACGCGCTACCCCATCTCGGTCAACGGCACGGCCGGTGTGGGTACGCAGATCATCGCCATGGACCTGGATGGAGACGGCGACATCGACCTTGCCACCGCCGGCAAGACCGGGGTGCACTTCTTTGAGAACCTTATGATCGACCGCGTTCCCAAAGAGCAGCGAGAGAAAGAGATTCTGCTCGACAAAAACTGGCCCTTCCCCGGCGAAGGACCGGAGGTTCAGCAGGAGGAGGAGCCGAAGAAGTAGTCCAGGGCGATCTGCCCGTCTGCACCCCAGGACAGGCTCCACCCTCGCTTCGCATATCCTGCGTATCGTCGCGATGAACGCCTGGAATGCACGCGTGTGGCTTGGGCTATGGCAATTTCAGGGTTGCCGTACTGAGGCCGATGCACTCCAGTGGCTTTTCGCCTCCGGGGTCCCCGGCGAGCGATATTTGTTAGCTGGGGTGGAAGCAAAAGCCACACTGCAGGAACTCGGCTACGGCATGTTAACCCTGAAATTGCTCCAGGCCACACCCTTGCCAAGGGCTCAAGATCTTGCTGGGCCGCGCCCATCCTCCTGTACACTGGAGTGTCTACGGCGATGAAAACCAGATATCCAATCGGCATCCTCGGCGCCACCGGTATGGTCGGCCAGCGCTTCATTCAGCTTCTCGAAAACCATCCGTGGTTTGAGGTCGCCTGGCTGGCCGCCAGCGACCGCTCCAGCGGCAAGCCCTACGGCGAAGCCGCCAGGTGGCGGCTGGACACGCCACTGCCTGAGCGCATTGCCCGCATCATCATTGCCCCGGCCGACCCCGAAGGCGCGCCCAGAATCATCTTCGCCGCTCTCGACGCCGCCATTGCCCGCGAACTCGAGCCCCGCTTTGCCGCCGCCGGCTGCGCCGTGGTTTCGAACTCCAGCGCCTACCGCATGGCCGCCAATGTGCCGCTGGTCATCCCTGAAATCAACGCCGACCACCTGCACCTCATTGAGGAGCGGCCCTCGCGCCGCGATTCGGGCGGCTACATGGTCACCAACCCCAACTGCTCCACCATCGGCCTGGTCATGGCGCTCAAGCCCATCGAGGAGCGCTTCGGCATCGAGCAGATCTTCGTCACCACCATGCAGGCCGTCTCCGGCGCCGGCTATCCCGGCGTGCCCTCCATGGACATTCTCGGCAACGTGGTGCCCTACATTGGCAGCGAAGAAGAAAAAATGGAAGCTGAGACCCTCAAGCTGCTGGGCAGGCTTGAAGGTCACGCCGTCACCCCGCTCGCGGCGCGCATCAGCGCCCACTGCAACCGCGTCGCGGTCGAGGATGGCCACACTGAGAGCGTCTCCATCAAGTTCGGCAACAAGCTGGGCCGCCCGGCCACGCGCGAAGAGATTCTCGCCGCCTGGGCTGAGTTCCGTCCCCTCGCCGGACAGGGACTGCCCACCGCCCCCGATCAGCCCGTCGAGTGGGCGCCGCAGAGCGATCGCCCCCAGCCCCGTCTCGACCGCAATCGCGGCAACGGAATGGCCGTAACCGTCGGCCGCCTGCGCCCCTGCGGCGTTCTCGACTGGAAGTTCACCGTGCTCTCGCACAACACCATTCGAGGCGCCGCTGGCGCCGCCATCCTCAACGCCGAACTGCTCGCCAGCCTCGGCAAACTGGACCCCATGGCCCCCAGGAACGAGTCTCCGCGGAAAAAGTCTACTGAGGTTGGAGACGGTCTCGCGAGCGCCTTGAGCAATCTGCTGGTCGGGTAGCCCGGGCTGATAGGTCGGGGTTTTAACCCCGACAAATGAACCCGGCAAAATGAAACGGGGCTTTGGCCCCTGAGGTGCGGCAGGAAGATTGGCATGAGCCTGGTAGTCATGAAGTTTGGCGGCACGTCGCTCGAGGACCCGGCGGCCATCGCCCGCACCGCGGCCATCGTGGCCGGACGCGTGGCCCAGGGCAAGACCCCCGTGGTCGTCGTCAGCGCCATGGCCAAAGTCACTGATCAGTTGCTGCGCGCCGCCGCCGCTGCCTCCGCAGGCGACCGCACCGGCGCCCTGGCCATCAGTTCCCGCCTCCGCTCACGCCATCGAGACACCGCCGCCGCGCTCGTCAAAATCCCCGCCGACGCCGCCGTGCTCCAAAACCTCATCGATCAGAAATTCGACTCCCTTGATGAAATCCTGCGCGGTCTCGCCGCCATCCTCGAACTCACCCCGCGCATCTCCGACCTCATCGCCAGCTACGGCGAGCGCATCTCCAGCCGCATCGTCGCCGCGGCCTTTTGCGAGCGCTCCATCGACGCCGCCCACATCGACGCCCGCGAAATCATCGTTACGGACTCGCAATACCAGAAGGCCGTCCCGCTCGACGCCCTCATCGAAAAACGCGCCCAGGAAAAGCTCCGCCCCCACACCAGCCAGGGCAAAGTCCCGGTCATGGGCGGCTTCATCGGCTCCAACGAGGCCGGCATCACCACCACCCTCGGCCGGGGCGGCTCCGACTTCACCGGCGCCCTCATCGGCGGCGCGCTCTCTGCCGAGGCCATCGAAATCTGGACCGATGTCGACGGCATTATGACCTGCGATCCCCGTGTCTGCCCCGACGCCCTGCGCGTCAAGGTCATCAGCTTTGAGGAAGCCGCCGAACTGGCCTACTTCGGCGCCAAGGTCCTGCATCCGGCCACCATCCTCCCCGCCGTCAAAAAGAACATCCCCGTCCACGTCCTCAACAGCCGCAACGCCGCCTGCGAGGGCACCCGCATCACCTCGCTGGCTCCGCCCTGCCGCAGCCCCTTCAAGTCCATCGCCGTCAAAAAGAAGCTCTCAATCATCGACGTCGTCGCCAGCCGCATGTTGATGACCCACGGCTACATGAAGGACATTTTCACCATCTTCGACAAGCACCAGTGCCCCGTCGATATGGTCTCCACCTCCGAGGTCTCCGTCTCGCTCTCCGTCGATTCCAACGACAAGCTCCCCGCCATCGCCGCCGACCTCAGTCAACTGGCCGACGTCAAATACGAAGGCCGCAAGGCCCTGGTCTGCCTGGTCGGCGACGACATCCGCGGCCGCAGCGGCATGGCCGCCCAGGTCTTCACCGCCGTCCGCCACATCAACGTCCGCATGATCTCGCAAGGCGCCAGCGAGATCAACATGAGTTTCATGATCGACGAGGACGACGCCGACGAAGCCGTGCGCTCGCTTCACGCCGCCTTCTTCAAGGACCCCGACCCCGCCATCTTCGACGTCGAAGCGCGCAAGCCTGCCAACTCGTCATCCCCGTGAAGCGGGGGCTAACCTTCTAACTCGCCGACTTGCTAACTTGCCAGCCCGCTAACCGTGATAACTCCGCTAACCCCGCTAACTCGGCTAACTCCGCTAACCATCCTCCACTGAGGTCCCCATGCTCATCCTCGTTCTCGGCAAGGGAAAAACCGGCTCGCTCGTCGCCCAGGTCGCCCGCGAACGCGGCCACGGCGTCCGCGCCTTCGACATCACGGAAAACGAACACGCCTCCGCCCTCACCGCGCCCAATCTCGCCGGCGTCGACGTGGTCATCGACTTCACCGCCCCCGAGGCCGCCCTTGAGAACATGCGCGCCGTCCTCGCCCTCGGCGCCCGCATCGTCGTCGGCACCACCGGCTGGTACACCCATCTCGACGAGATGAAAGCCCTCGCCATCCGCCGTCATGCCGGTCTACTTTACGGCACCAACTTTTCCATCGGCGTGCAGAAGTTCTTCCGCCTAACCGCCTCGCTGGCCCAGCTCGAAGGCTACACCTTCTCCATCGCCGAAACCCATCACATCTCCAAGCTCGACGCCCCGTCCGGCACCGCCATCACCCTCCGCGAGATCGTCGCGGCCACCCAACCCGGCGCCAACGTCGAGATCACGTCCCACCGCGTAGGCGACGCCAAAGGCGAGCACATCGTCACCGCCACCGGCCCCGACGATATTCTCGAATTGCGTCACGACGCCCACAGCCGCCGCGGTTTTGCCCTCGGCGCCGTCCGCGCCGCCGAGTGGCTCGCCGGCAAATCCGGCGTTCACGACTTCCGCGAGATCTTCGACCAGTTATAGGGGTTCCCGATGGAAGACGACCTCGACCGTCCGCTGCGCGGGTTTTCTTCGCCAATCCATCCCGCGCGGCCTGGAGCGTCGCGCGCTCGTTCCCATTCCGCACCTTCACCGCAACTGCGCTTCGCAAGAAAGTAAGAGCATGTCTCCGCTGCCGTTCAATATGGCTCTTATGCAGTTCCTGGCCGACCACAGAACTATCCCCCTCATCAGGTTCTTTCTTGCCGCCACCTTCTTCGGCAATTTCGCCGGTTACATCTTCATTGCCACGCTGATCTATGTCGCATGGAACAAGCAGTTAGCCATCCGGCTTTCGGTATTGGTGTTGCTCACCTCGTCGCTCAATGACGTATTGAAGCTCATCGTCAAAAATCCCCGCCCTTTCATCCGCGAAGGAACTTATCTCCAGAAGTGGGCCGTATCGCCCCAGAGCGCCGCCGCGCTTGCCACCGAGTATTCCACCCCCTCCGGCCACGCCATGGCGTCGTCCGCGTTTTATTCCTATCTCTATGCCTCCGTAAGGAGCCGCTACGTCCGAGTTATCGCCGTCATGGCCATCCTGCTTATAGGAATATCGCGTCCCTATCTCGGCGTGCACTATGCCGAGGACGTTCTCATCGGCTGGGTCATCGGGCTCTCTGTCGCCCTGCTCTGGATAAGATACGCCGAAGCCATCTCGGCCGCATGGTCCCGTCTCTCTTACACCCCGCAGATTGCAGCCGCCGTTGCAGCCAGCCTGGCGCTTTGGTTGCTCACCGTTGCCGTCAACGGTTGGCGCATCGCTGGCGAGCCGCAGGAGGCTTTAGTCTCCGCCGGTTTCCTGACCGGCATCGTCATCGCCCGTCCGCTGGAGCTGAGGATGGTGAACTTCGATCCCCGCAGCTCGAACGCCGCCGCCAAGATACTGCGCTATCTTCTTTCCATCGCCATGTTGATCGTTACGCTGCTGTTTCTCGATAAGTTCTTTGCCGTGATTGCCCTCAAGTCTTCCCCGCTCGGCTATTTTCTCGAATACGTCCGCTACTCCGCCGCCGGCATCGTGATCATCTTTCTCGCTCCCCTCCTTTTCACACGAATCGGCTTGGCCGCATCGGAACCAGAGTAGGTCTACCCGGATTGCCGGGCGCCACAAGCCTTCCGCCGTGGCGGACCGCGGCGGAGAGACCCGGGAGAGCACGAACCATGCGCCGGCATTTCCACCGCACGTACCAGGTCGCCTGAGGTTCACCGGCTCGTAGCGGATGCACTCTTGGTGCAGCGGGTCGCCTTTTCCAGCGCACCCCTTTCCGTTATAAACTCATCTGTCATGGAAACCACGGGTTGCGGTACAGCTATCGTTACGCCCTTTCGGGCGGATGGGTCGATCGATGAAGCGGCGCTCGGGGCGCTGGTGAACTGGCAGATCGACTCCGGCATCGACTTTCTGGTGGCCTGCGGGTCCACGGGCGAGGCGGCCACGCTGGACGAAGAGGAATGGCTGCTGGCGCTCTGCATCGTAGCCGAGGCCGCGGCCGGCCGTGTGCCGGTGTGGGCCGGCTGCACCCACAACTCCACCCGCACGCTGCTGCGTCACGCCGGCCGCCTCCGCCAGATGCGCGGCATCGATGCAGTGCTCTCGGCAAATCCCTACTACAACAAACCCTCCCAGGAGGGCCAGTTCCAGCATTTTCTGGCCCTCGCCAAAGCCGTGGACCCGCTCCCTGTCGCCCTCTACAACGTGCCCGGCCGCACCGCCGTCAACCTCGATCCCGAAACCGTCCTCCGCCTGGCCGAGGCCGCTCCCAACATCCAGGCCGTCAAGGAGGCCAGCGGCAAGCTGCCCCAGATTGCCCAACTGGTACACATCCTGCCCCGCGGCTTCAAAATCTTCTCCGGCGACGACAACCTGGCTCTCGCCTCCATCGGCGTCGGCGCCCACGGGCTCATCAGCGTAGCCTCCAACGAGGCCCCGTGGGAGGTCGGCCGCATGATCCGCGCCGCCCTCGGCAACAATTGGGTCGAGGCCCGCGAGCTGGAGCGCCGCTACGCCCGCCTCTTCGACGCCAACTTCTGGGAGTCGAATCCAGGCCCGGTGAAGACGGTGCTCAACCTCATGGGCCGCTGCGCCGACCACGTTCGCCTACCGCTGGTACCCCCCACGGCAGCCACCCGCGCCAGGCTGGAACGTCTGGCCGACGAACTAGGCCTGCTCAAGCACGCCCCTGTGCCGGAAGGGATCTCGGAAGTGTTCTCACGGGATGCGGATCACTCGCCTGCATAAGCTACAGTCGCAGGGAAGGACGGCGAGTGGAACCAGCATACGATCATCGCGCGCCGAGGCGTGATCCCGCACATTCTCAACAGCCAGTTGATGGCGGTGCTGGTGGACGACGACCTGGCTTCGTCGAACAATGTTTCAGGACTTTCCGGCCTGCGGATTGAGGGCGTTCCGGCGAAGGTTTCCCTCTGGAATCTGTGGCTGAAGAAGATCGATTGAGCGGCAACCCACCCATCTGGCTTATAATTCGGGCCAGAAAAACTTATCAGCTGCAAGATGCCTGATCCCGACACCTGCACCTGTGGAGGCTACCATGCTGAAGCCGTTTTTGCTCTTTTCCGCCGTGATCCTGTTTTTGATTGCGCCCACGCCAACTCCCACACTTGCTTCGGGGCGCATGCCGCAGGAGGCCGCGCCGGCTTCTACGAACCCCGTAAAGCCGACTGCCGCGTCGCAGGAGAAGGCGAAGAAACTCTATGCAATGGACTGCGCGATTTGCCATGGGGACAACGGCAACGGCAAGACCGACCTCGCCAAGGACATGCAACTGACGCTCGATGACTGGACCGATCCAAAGTCGTTGGCCGCCAAGTCGGATCAGCAATTGTTCGACGTCATCCGCAAGGGCAAGGACAAGATGCCTCCCGAGGATGCGAGCCGCGCCAAGGTCGACGACGTGTGGAACCTGATCATCTACATTCGCGGAATGTCAAAGGGCCAACCTGCCGCAGCCCCACCCGCCGCAGCCCCACCTGCCACGGCCCCGCCTGCCGATGCGACCAAGCCGGGCAACTAGGCCCGATCGCAGCCAGACCGCAACCCGCCGGCCCGCCTCAGTTGTCAGTTGTCGCCTGCCAGCCGCAGGCGTGGATCTCCGCCCCGCCGGCCGCGCATGGAGAGCGGGGGCGTAGCCGAAGAGAATCCCGGGCCTCGGGGCGAGAGGGTTGCAAGTCCAGCGGAAATTCCAGGATCTCAGGGGCGAGCCCTGCGCGGCCCAGCGCGCGGCGTCCCGCGTCGGCCTGGTAGTGGGTCAGTTTGGATTTCCACAGGGCAACGGACCACAGAGGCGGGGGTGAGGCTATGATTCTCCCATCCCCGAAGCCGCCGCGTCCGAGTCTGCCTGATTTGCCGCGTCCCGGTAAACCAAGGCCGGGTCCGTTTCCACCTCCAAGACTTCAGTGGCCTCCGAAAGGAAAGCGCATGACCATAGCGATAGGGATGCTATGTCAAGGCGGAATGGTCGTAGCCGCTGATACACAAATGACATACACGGACGGCACTACCCATGACAGATCAAAAATTAAGACTTTGCGAGCAGCCACAGGAGCCTACGTTATTGCGTATTCCTGCCTAGAAGTAAATCCCGCTGAGGCGCTTGCCACCGATATTCTCGCAGACCTAAATCTGGCTGATCCTAAATCCTTCATCGGCGTAGAAGATGTCGTTAAGAGCCGATTGGAACAGTGGGCAGAGATGCCCACCCTTAAAGATGATCGTCCTTATATCGCTTTTATATTGGGATGCCGTCTCGATCCTACACTAAATAATTCTGACTGCCTTGGATTGTACCTTTGCGATTCGTCAGGAATAGCCCTGCGGAAAACAATCAATGACTCCAACGGGTATGTAGCGATAGGTGCTGGCGCTGTAGTGACTGACCCGCTATTCCGTATGCTCTTCGGTCCATTGGTCCAACCCCGCGTGTGCCTTGCCCAAATGTCTTATCTGATGTATCGCGCCAAAAAGGACTGCCGAGGGGCTTGCGGCGGCGGAACGGATGCCGTCTTGCTTAGAACGGACGATCCTGAACCCGCATGGATAGATGGTATGATTTGGGCGGAAACAAAGTATGGGGGGGCATTAGACGGAATGCTTTCTCGCTTAACCGAGAAAATCATGTCGCGCAACGGGTTTGATGATAGACCACGATTTATGGATTTCCTTGATAAGAAAGCCCTGAGAAGCAACTTTGGGTTTAGCGGCTTTGTTTTCCGAACACACGCAGGAGAAGCGATTAGAGAACCAGATTTTCAGAAAATGATGGACGAGCCAGATAAATACCTGAATCTTTAGGCGCTCTCTCCAAGCACTCGCCGAAACAGTTCCGGGTCGATTCTGGACGGCCCTACGGTTGGCTTTGGCAGTAGCGCAATCAATTCATCTATTCCCCAAACGTGGTCCGTGATTCCAGCTTCCATTGCCGGGGTCACCCGCAAAGTCTGATGAACGCGGCAATAGTTGTAGTGCATGTAGTGCAGCGCCACCGCATGAGCATGGTTCTCAGCCTTTTTGCTGAATCCGTTCGTCAGTCTGGTAAACCGGCGTGAAGACATTCTCAGGGTGAGATTCTGTCTTTCCACATAACTGGTACTGACGTGCTGAGGATCGGGATACCCTAGAACCGTCTTCATCTCACAGCCAATGCACTTGCCTGGAGAATAGCGCCGCTGATCTTCGTCTGACGTTGCGCCATAAATCTTTTGGAGCGTAGCAAAATCCACTTCCAATCCGAAAGCGCCTTCCACGGCTTTGAGGTATGGCTTGTGCGCGTCTGTCGTAACCTGGACGCGCCCTCTGATGCGGCTGGCGCAATCTTCCATGAATTCCATTGCCCATCCCGCATCCCGTCCGCCTACTAGGTAGGAAACGACCAGTTTGGTGTCGGCGTCAATTCCAATCCACGTCCAAATATCTCCCCATCCGAAGTACTTCTGCTCTACCGTCGCATTCTTCTTTTTTGCTCCGACAAACGACCAAATTTCATCGCATTGCAACCGGCGAACTTTGAGATTGCGAACGTGAAAATCATGGTAGGTGGCACAAGCAGTTCCCATGTCCGCCAACAGCTTTACGACCGTATTCTTGGCCGCTCCCGTCATGCGGCAAGTCGCACGGATGGAGCAGCCTTCAATCAGGCAATTTACGATTCTGGAGCGGGTTTGGGAGTCCAAGCAATTCATAATGACTATTATGCCAAAGCCGCTTTGGAATGTCAAGAGAATTCTTCTCTTTGCGATCTATAATTGCGGAATTCAGGAGAATCGTTTATATGGCTGACTCTATTGTGTGTTGCTGCTTTCTCTGCGAAAGTTGTGAATGGCCCAATTCGCTCCCGCTTGATACGATTCGGCAGCGAGTTCAATATCAAGCGGGCCAGCCCAACGATTATCCGTCTGTAGCCTTTGTATGTTGGCGATGCATGAACATTCAAATTCGTAGCCTTGACCCCGACTCTCCTTATAATCGAGCGTCGGATACAAAGGTATTGACGGACCTAATCGAAGATGCGGCCTTTGTCGTATGGCTACCAACCTGCGAGGAAAATTGCGAATTTCAGATACCACTGTTCGTAACGTGGAACATGAATACCGACGTGAAATCCAATGACAAATGGTTCCGAGATAGGCCGCAGGAAGTGAACCTGCGGTGTCCAAACGGTCACTTAATACATTGGGGGTGGAACGGTTCGGAGAAAACAACGTAAGAAAAGACTTAGCGATTGCTCTTGCTTTCCTATCATCTTGCATTTGGCACACTCCTAGTGTATCTTGGAATTGCCAACACAAGATCGTAAGGGCCGCGCTTGCAGGCGCGGCTTTTCTATTTACGTCTATAATACTCCTGATTCAAAACACCGGAAAGGAGAACACATGAAGTCGCTCAAATCTTCCTTGATTATTCTGACCGCCGTACTGCTGGGGATGGCGCTTGGCGCATTTCTTTCGCGCCCACCGAGGGTACAGGCTAGCGCCCATAATTTCTACGTCCAAAAGGTAGAAGAGGGAAGGAATACAAATCGATCACTCTGGAGCACCGGATATATCGGCTTTGCCTGTACGCAAACAGATTGCTACATCGCCAGTACGGAATAGGGAATTACTTGTCGTCCCTCTTCGCTTTCTTTCCCCACCGCGCCTGAGCCGCCGTTGCCGCCGCTGCTCTCCGTGCATCCGGCGTCATTGTCACCAAACGCCGCTTTCCGCCTACCATTCCACCCTTCCGTCCCATCGCAGCCATGTATGCCGATAGGCTGAACGGTTCCGGTCCTGGCGCGATGGGCTTTGCCTCCGCCGTGGACTGCTCTACAATCCACTTGGCAAGCTGGTTCGGATCGCGGGGTCGTTTACCCTTCCCGATGGTCATGTATCCATGATTTCACAGATCGAGATGCTAAAGCGGACTGTGGAAATCCAAACTGACCCACTACCGTCGGCCTCGCCAAACGCTGGGGCGTGGTAAAATGTTGCCGAATCAACGCTGAAAGGGGTATCTCTCTGAATATGAGCACCTTCCATCGCTGCAAACTGCACCTACTTCAACTTGCCCTACCCCGCCGCGCCGCCGTTGCGCTGCTCCTGTCAGCCGCGCTGGCTTCGGGCCCCGCCGGCTTCTGCGGTCCGATTCACGAAGCGGCCCGGAACGGCGACCTGGCAAAGGTCAAATTGCTGCTCAAAGACCATCCCGATCTGGTTTCCAGCAAGGACGAAAAATACGGCCAGACTCCCTTGCACATCGCGGCGTTTAATGACCACCTGGACGTGGCGAAACTGCTGTTGGCGAACAAGGCAGATGTCAATGCCAAGGCCAACAACGGATCGACGCCCTTGCACCTGGCGGCGGCGAAAGGCAACAAGGACATGGTGGAGTTGCTGCTGGCCAACAAGGCAGATATCAACGCCGTGGACAATGACGGCTGGTCGCCTTTGCACTCGGCAATCGTGTGGGAACAAAAAGACATTCAGGAGTTGTTGCGCCAGCACGACGGTCAGGAACTTCCTGCTCCCAAGCCGCCCGCGAAGGCCCCTTCCGCACAGGGCGCCGAAAAGACTCCGCCCAAGGAGACTGAAAAGGACGGCGGTTTCATCGCCTACGATGACGGAACAGTATTGGATACGAAGACGAACCTGATGTGGGCGGCGAGGGACAACGGAGCCGCTTTAAGCTGGCCAGGCGCGAAGTCTTATGCCGGGAGTTATCGCAGGGGCGGCTACGCGGACTGGCGGCTGCCGACCCTCGGCGAGTTGGCGGGGTTGTACGATAAGGCCAAGACTCGCAAATCTGGCTGTGCGGCCGCCGTTGACGAGCTCGGCGCGGCTGCGGACGAGGTCCATGTAACGGACTTGATCCACCTCTCCTGCACGCGTCTATGGACCTCGCAGGAGCGCGGCGACAAACCGGGATCCGTCACCATCTTCGATTTCCACTCCGGCAACGATGCCGCGCGTCCCGGCTCCCAGGACTTCATCGACCTCGCGGGCCGGGTGCTCCTGGTGCGTGCCGCTAAACAGTAGGGGCGCGCGCCGAGAGGTGCGTCAAGAAGGACCGGGCCTGACGGACCGATGGGGCTGGCCGCGCTCTATGGACGAAGAGCAGAGAGCGGGTTCTTCGGCTCGGCGTATTCCAGCACCGATAACAGGGATTCCCTGGTCTTCCGCCGTGGTCCGCCACGGCGGATGACCAGGGGTACCCGGCTGCTGGAGTTTGCGCGCTCCTAACCTGCCAGTTCCTTCTTCACCAATTCGCTGACGATGCGGCCTTCGGCGCGCAGGCTGGTGGCTTGGAGTTTGGCCTGAACGGCCTTGATAACAATGCCGATTTCTTTGGGGGTGGGCGCTTTGCCCGAGGAGGCGGCGAGTTCGGCGATGGCTTCGGTTACCAGGGCGTGGAGGCCGGCTTCGTCGAGGGCTTTGGGCAGGAATTCCTCGATGACGACGATCTCGGCGGCTTCAGCGGCGGCCAGCTCGGGGCGGTTGCCCCTGGTGAACTGCTCGATGGAGTCGCGGCGCTGCTTGATCATGGTCCCCAGCGCCTGCTGCTCCTCGGCAGGGGTGAGCCGGGCGCGCTTCTCAATGGCCTTGTTCTTGAGCGCGTTCTTGATAAGGCGCAGCGTGGTGGTGCGGACCGCGTCGTGGGCCTTCATGGCGATGACGACCTGTTGGCTGATCAGGGTTTCGAGTGCGCCTGCTTCGGTCATGGGAGTCCTTCCCTCTCTTGTGAAACGTGGTGGCGTGGGTTGGCGAGTCGGCTAGGGGTGCGTTGTTACAGGAGATTCCTGCTGGGGCTCCGCCAGGCTCTCAAACTGCTCGATCTGCACTTCGCCCTCGGGAAATATGGCCTTGACCTGGAGCTGCCCGCCCATGGCCTGAATGAAGTTCCGCAGCGTGGAAACGTACATATCCGTGCGCTTCTCCATCCTGGATACAGCGCCCTGGTTGACATTCAGAACCTTGGCGAGGCTCACCTGAGTCAGGTTCCGGGCCTCCCGTAGCTGGTAGAGGGTCATCACGCCGGCGGCTTCCTTGACGCGGCGCGCGATCTCCGCCTCAACCTCGGGCGAATGCGTCTTGCGAATATCTCTCCATTTTGTGGCCATTCGGTTCACTCTCCAATCTCTTTGAGGTGTTGGGCATAGATTGCCTCTGCGCGGGGAATTGCATCGACATACCAACTGACGTTTCCGGTCTTGTCGCCACCGAGGATCAGGTAGGCGTTGCGGCGCGGGTCGAAGGCGAAAAGAATGCGCAAGGGGCGCCCCAAGTGCTGGACCCGCAGCTCCTTCAAATCTGAGTATTTGGATCCTCTGAGCGTATCTACATAGGGCCGCCCGAGTGTGGGGCCATAGTCTTGAAGCATATCGACAGCAGCGTCTACGCTCACTCCCTCCCGCTCATTCAAGGATTCGTACCAGTGGATAAATTCGTCGCTGACCTCAACTTCCCAAGTCATTCTTCAATTATATCTTGGAAGTGATATGCCATCAAGGGTATTATCCTGCAAAGTTAAGCAGTGCAGGACCAGGAATAGTGTCCGATTTGGGTGTTGGCTAAGATTTGCGGCAATAATATACTTGGCTGACTACAGGCAGGAGCCGTTTGCCGCAAAAATGGGATCATTGTTTACTAACTGGGTATTGACGTGGTGGATTCTAAACAAATACGCTGAATTTTGCGTCATGTTGAATGGTGGGGGCGGGAGGAGTTCGAAGCCTCTGTCCTGCCGATCCAGAGTCGGCTGCTCTGCCAATTGAGCTACGCCCCCATTTGGCCGGGCTGTCTTCGAAGAGATAGCCCGGCTTTCCCGTCTCTCGTTGGAGACAGGGATTTCCTGTGCTTGACTTTCAGTGAGAACCCGTTTAAGGTGGGAGGTGAATAGGTTCCTTCCAACCAAAACCGGCAACCCAAAAGCCCGCCAATCAAGTCCAACCCGTTCCGAAAACCCATCAACAACAAGGCGTCCACCGTGCAGCAAACACGGCGGCGACGCCCCTGTGCAGGCAACGGACACAGGCACTTGGCTGAGATAGTAGCAGAAATTGCGTTTCTGCGCACATTCAAGGTGTGGGCAATTTCCTAAATTCCTGATCTTTCAAGCACAGAACCCGAAGATTACCTAAAAAACATGTTTACTAGTTCGATACATTCCTATGAATGCACTATTCGCCTGCTCTTCGTATTACCTCTGCCCGCTAGTGTGGCTGGCTGGCTGAATTTCATATAATGGCTTCGCCCCAGTAGCTCAGTGGATAGAGCACGCCACTCGTAGGGTATGGTCGCGAGTTCGATTCTCGCCTGGGGTAAATGGCTTGCCAGAGGCTTTCGAGTGGTCTATTCTGAATAGACCCTACGAGAGGGTGTGATCTATCCCGAGTGAAAACGCGGGGTTGGGCACAGAACTGGCAGGGTCAATCGACTAAATCGATTGGCCCTGTTTTCTTATGACCGACTAAATTAGTCTTCCGGGAAGATCATCTTTTCCTGAACTGCGGGTGGCCGGGTTTCGGGTTCCCTTCCTGTCTCGCCAGGGATGGGCGCCGCAATCTGAGATTCACTAATTGAAAGAGATGGAATTGGGCCTCCTTGCTCGAAAAACTCCGGTTTATGCACGTGATGATCGCTTCCCTTTTCCACCACGCAATAGAAGGGGCCGTTGTTTTGCTCCGCAATCCTAAGTATCTTTTTGCGCGCCATCACTAGTGACGCTGCCCACTCTGCTCCGCGACTGTTTGTGTCTGCCAAGAGAAAGACTTTTGCGCATGCCTTGATAACGGCGTGCCTGTTTACTCCATCTTCCCGAATGCCTTTATCTCCGCTGATAATCACCCAGCCTCGGCGAGTTGCATCTGCAATCCACTCTGGATCAGGAGCGGCTGGGAGGTAGTGCCTTCTGTGCACCTCGACTTTGACATCGAGGTCGCTCAGCAACTTAGAAGTTACCTTGCTTTGGTGCGTAGCGTCTAAAAACAGCACCGTCGAACTCGGTTTAGGCTGCAAGTTGTTCAATGTACGCTATCGCTCCTTCAATTTCTGATTCGGGAATCTCATAATCGTCGGCGATGATTTCGATACTGTCCCCGGCCCGACGACGGTTCCAAACCGATGCAACAGGGACACCGAGCAAATCTATGATGGGCCGACCGGAAGATACGGTCGGAATGATGGAAACGACCTTCCCGATCTGATGTGACGGGTACAGTTTGACCGGATTGAAAGCCGCATCCCTTTCAATCCGCTCTAAATAAGAATCAAGTACCTCTCTCAGTCCGAGCTGTCCGAATTGCGACAGGTTGATGGTTTGCTTCTGTCGTCCCTCAACCGTCTTCACAAAAAGATCGCGCCCATCGGTATAGAACTCTTTGGAAAGTAGCGGGTGTTTTGGGTTAGACATGGCGAGGATCTGAAGTTCCTTGACTGCACTTCTCACGCGTGGCAACTTTACCCGGTGAAATCGCGTTATGACGGAAAGGATATGCGCCTCCGTCAGATTGTAGAAAGAAAAGAGGGCGGATTCTCGATCTGCTGGAACTATGAGAGGTTCGACCAGTTCCCGTTTTTTGTTATATCTAGGTCTTGACCACCTGTGCAGGGTTGGCTTTGGGATGTTCAGGAAATATGCGACCTCAGCAAGAGAGTAAAGAGGTGCTTCCCGCACGTCATCGCTTGATGGCTCTCGGGTATACGGAATTCTCACGTCACGAAGTCCGGCCATAGTGACAGTCCCTTGACTTTGGGCACACATCAGGTTTACGCTCCAATCTAGGGGCGTGTATGCCGAATCTGCCTGAGCCATCCGCCAAGATTGATACAGGCGATTTCGACCGCTTCACCGAATTTGCGCGGAGGCTTGTTTCTGTGCCTCACGCTGAAATCAAAGCCAAGCTGGACGCAGAGCGCGAAGCCAAACGAACGTCTAGGGCCGCTTCCCGCGTCGCTGCCTCTTCTTCCAAGGTGCGTTAGAAGGCTTCCGTTTCTCCCACCTTGCCGGTCAGTTCTGCATAGGTGAGGCGTTTCCCTACCACTTGCGATACTGCCAGGACAAATCTGTCCGCGTCTTCGAGCGGATTATCCTGCGTTGCACGATTATTGTAGCGGAATATCTGCTCTGTTACGTAGCGGTCAAGGTGAAATGGCTCGACGGCTACATAGGTTCCATTCAATCCCCTCTTGAGCAAACTCCAGAAATTCTCGATTCCCTGAGTGTGGACCCTCCCGCGAACGTATTCGGTCACATGGCTCACGGTGCAGTGAATGAATTCCTTCGAGTCAAGGCCCTCATATCCCTTGTGGGCATCGGTGTAGACGAAGGAATGCGGCGCAACCTGCCGCACAATTTCGCTTTGCAGAACATCCCGGCGCACGTCCGGAATCACCTTACCGCGAACTTGGCGGGCATCGCGGTCGAGAATTCCCATTACGATGGCCTTGGATTGTCTACCTTTGCTTCCGGCGCTGCCGCGTAGCGCAAGCCTGCGCTTCAGGTGCATGTTCTGCTCTTTGCCGCCGACAAAGGTTTCATCGACTTCGACTTCAGACCATCCACCGCCCTCATTGCCGCCCATCTTGACGAATGACTGTGATTCCATCGCTAACCGGATGCGGTGCAGCATGAACCATGCGGTTTTCTGGGTGACGCCTAGCGCACGGTGCAACTCATAGCTGGAAATGCCATTCTTCGCGTTACAGAGCAACCATACAGCAGGAAGCCATTTCTCCAAGGCAATAGGAGAATCCTCAAAGACGGTCCCGACCTTGAGCGAGAACTTCTGCTTGGGATGGTCGCCATAGCAGCGGTATGCGTTCGCGTTCGCCATCCAAGTGAGTTTGGTTGCGCCGCAATAGGGGCACTTCGGCACTCCATCCGGCCAGCGCACGAAAACCATGAACTTCCGGCAGTTCTCAGAGTCCGCAAAGTGTTGAATCGCTTGTTGTAAGGTCTTGACTACGTATTCCATGCTCTTAGACTAGAACAAATGGCGTAGTCTGTCAAGTATATTATTGCCAGATTTGCACAGGATAGAATTCACAAAAACCACAAAACTGTGTATTCTGTGGTTGATGTTGACTGGGATGGGGGTCGAACCTGGCCCCTTCTCGGGCACTGTGTGCGGCAGAGTTCTGGTTCAGATTGAGGGGAGAGAAAAATGATTCGCAAGACGCGCTTGTTCACACCCGGCCCGACGCCGCTGCTGCCTGCGGCCCAATTTGCCATGGCGGCGGCGGACATTCACCACCGCACGCCGGAATTTCGCGCCCTGTTCCAGCGGGTGCTGGACCAGTTGAAAGTCTTTGTCGGCACCCAGAACGACGTGCTGCTGCTGTCGAGTTCCGGAACCGGGGCGATGGAGGCGTCGGTTTCGAACCTGACCTCGCCGGGCGACCGGGTGCTGGTGCTCTCGGCCGGCAAGTTCGGCGAGCGCTGGGCCGACCTGACCAAGGCTTTCGGCTGCCAGGTGGACCTGGTGAAGGCTCCCTACGGGCAGACCTTCGACCTAGCCGAGGTGCGAGCGGCGCTGAAGCCGGAGCACAAGGCCGTTTACATGCAGGCCACGGAGACCTCGACCGCGGTGCGGCACGACGTGGAGGCGGTTGCGAAACTGGTCAAGGAGACCGGGGCGCTGCTGGTGGTGGATGGAATCACCGGCCTGGGGACCACGCACTTCGACGTGGACGGCTGGGGGATCGACGTGCTGATCGGCGGCTCGCAGAAGGCGGTGATGATTCCGCCGGGGCTCAGCTACCTGAGCGTGAGCGAGAAGGCGTGGGCGGCGATGGAGACGGCGACGAATCCGCGCTACTACTTCGACCTGCGCAAGGAGCGCAAGAACGCCGTGAAGGGCGAGAGCGCGTACACGCCGGCTGTGGCGCTGGTTGCCGGGCTGGGCGCGGCGCTGGATTACATTGCCGGGCAGGCGGGCGGCGACCTGGAAAAGGGGCGCATGGCGCTGATCGACAATGCGCAGGTGAATGCGGCGGCCACGCGGGCCGGCCTCGTGGCGCTGGGCTTTACGCTGTTTGCGCCCACGGCGCCAGCGGCCGCGGCTACGGCGGTGGCGGTGCCCGAGGGAATGAATTCGGGCGACGTGGTGAAGGCGCTCAAGACACGGTTTGCCCTGGTGACGGCGAACGGCCAGGGGGAGATGCAGGGCAAGATCTTCCGCGTGGCGCACCTGGGGTTCTTCGACTACCTGGACACCGTGGCGCTGCTGGGAGCGATGGAGCACATTGCCAAGGACACGCTGGGGCTGCCGGTCAAGTATGGGCAGGCGGTGGCGGCGGCGCAGCAGGTGTATGCGGATGCGGTGAAAGGGTAGGTAAGCCGGCCGGGAGAAAGCTGAGTTAGCTGGGTTAGCGGAGTTAGTGACGCCAAAGCCGCTGCTTCAGCTAACTCCCCTAGCTCCGATCTCTCCGTTAACCCCGGTCAAACGGAATTGACTGGGTTGATAACCGGAAGGAAATTGATGCCCGAACTGAGTTTTGGGGAAAAGCTGCTGATCGCGCGCAAGCAGTTGGACCTCTATCAATACGAGATGGCCGATCGGCTGGGCGTGCATCCCAACTCGATCACCAACTACGAGCGGGGCGAGGGCAAGCCGCATGCGGCCGTGGTGCGGATGTTCGATCTGCTGTGCGAGATCGAGGGCATCCGCTTTGACGAGTATGAAAGCGCGTCCGCCGCGGCGGACAAGGGAGACGCGATGAAGATCGTTCTGGCGGAGAAGGTTTCCCCGGCAACGCTGGCCGTGTTTGCGGCTGAGCCGGGGTGGGAAGTCCTGACGCACGACCAGTTGCCGGATGGGTTGCCGGCTGCCCTGGCCGATGCCGATGCGCTCGTGGTGCGCTCTGCCGTGCAGGTGGACGACGCGCTGATGGAGCACGCGCCCAAGCTGCGCGTGGTGGGCCGGGCCGGCGTGGGCGTGGACAACATCGACGCCGATGCGGCCACGCGGCGGGGCATTGTGGTGATGAATACGCCGGGAGCGAACGCCGTGGCCGTGGCCGAGCTGACCATCGGACTGATGCTGGCGCTGGCCCGCAAACTGCCCGCCGCCAACACCACCATGCACGCCGGCAAGTGGGAGAAGAAGAGCCTGCAAGGAGCGGAACTGCGCGGCAAGACGCTGGGCATTCTGGGACTGGGGCGCATCGGTCTGGAAGTGGCCAGGCGGGCCAAGGGTTTCGGCCTCGAAATTGTAGGCTGCGACCCGTTCGTTTCGGCCGCGGTGGCGCGCGAGAACGGCATCAAGCTGGTGACCCTTGACGAGCTGATTGCCGGGTCCGACTACATCACGCTGCACGTGGGGCTGACGACGCAGACGGCGGGAGTGATCAACGCCAAGTCGCTGGCGGCGATGAAGAAGGGCGTGCGCATCATCAACTGCGCGCGCGGCGAACTGGTGGACGATGCGGCGCTGGTGGAGGCGCTCAAGAGCGGCCAGGTGGCCGGCGCGGCGCTGGACGTGTTTGTGGAAGAGCCGGCGAAGAACTCGCCGTATGCGGAGCTGGACAACGTGATTCTGACCCCGCACATCGCCGGCTCGACGGCCGAGGCGCAGGAGGCGGTAGGGGTGCAGATCGCCATGCAGGTGCGCGAGTATTTGAAGCTTGGAGTGGTGCAGAATGCCGTCAACCTGCCCTCTCTGAGCCACGAGGAGTATGTGGTGCTGGCGCCCTACATCGACCTGGCCGGGCGCCTGGGATCGTTTCTGGCGCAGACCGGCAAGGGCGGCATCGAGGCCATCGATCTTGTTTATGGCGGATCGCTGGCCGAAGCCAAGACCGACCTGGTGCGCAACGCGGCCATCGAGGGATTGCTGCAGGGCTCGGAGAACGTGAACCGCATAAACGCGGCTGCCGTGGCCCAGGAACGCGGCATCCGCATTCACGAGGAGAAGCAGGAAACCCATCGCGGCGGCGCGGCCAGCGTGCTGACCGTGGAGTTGCACACCGGGGCGGGCTCAAGCCGAGCCAGCGCCACCGTCCTGCACGGCGAACAGCCGCGCCTTTTGGAGTTCGACGGGATCGACATCGAGACGCCGCTCGAGGGCAACCTGCTGGTGTGCCGCAACCTGGACGTGCCGGGCGTGATCGGCCGCATCGGCACCATTCTGGGCGAGCACGGCGTCAACATCGCCAACTTCGCCCTGGGCCGCCAGCGCTCCGGAGTCAAGCCAGTAAAGGCGCTGGCCGTGGTGCAGGTGGACGCTCCGGTCTCCAGCGCGGTGCTGGACGATCTGGCCAAAATCGAAGCGCTGCTCGAAGCCAGGCCGGTGAGCCTGCCCGAGGCCAAGTTCTGAGTGAAAATGTGGGAGCTGTCTGGGTTCGTGCTATCCCAGGTCTCAGAAGCGAGACCTGGGGCACCCGGCTTCAAGAACCAAAGGTCATCAGATCACTTCGTCGGATCGGTCACGCGGCCCATGAAGAGGATGCCGCCGGAGCGGTTGTCGCGGATCAGGAAGAGGAACGGGTGGTCCGCGCGAAAGACGATGGGCGGCTGCTCGCGGGTCACGGCCATGGACCTCATCACGATTCCCGTTGCCGCCGCGGCTTCGGTTCCTTCCTCGTTGACATCGACAAAAGCCTTATGAATGGCTGCCGAAATCCACAAATCGCGCTTGCCGGTCATCCCTGAAAAATCGGCGACGTTCTTTTCAAACGCCTGTGGCATCCCCATCGCGCCAAGCGTGCCTGCAAGCTCAAATTGCTGCGTCATCTTGAACCTCGGCAGCGTTAGGATGACCTTGGAACCCGGCCGCAACTGGCCGAGCCATTGCTGCGTGCTGGACGCAGTCAGCGACTGTTCCAGAGCAGACAGACCGTTCACATCGTTGGGCAGGAAGACGATCATGGACAGATCGCCGCTCTTGTAGGGAATCTCCAGCACCTGAAACGTTCCGCCGTTGAAGTAGTTGAAGCGGCCTTGCAGGTTCATCAGGGGCGCTTTGACGGTCTGCGCCGCGGAGAGATGGAAATCCTCATCCCTGGTTTGCGCCTTGTCGAACTGCGTTTGCCAGTTGCCTTTGAAATAGATGGCGTTGGTGAGCACCAGGCGCATGGCGGGGGTGAGCACACCGGGCTGGAGCAGGTCCTTGATCTTGTCCGCGGTCTGCTGCTCGACCCATTGGTTGATGATCAGCCGCACCGCATCGGGCGCGCCCTTGAAATCCACACGATTGAATCCCGCGCCGTAGTCGGTGCTGGTCAGCTTGAGGTAATCATCAAGAAACGTATAGTCCTTTTCCGCCCAGAGAGCGTCGGCCACGCGAAGCTGGTATCCGTCATGCGCGGCGTTAAGATTGGCGAGCAGCGCGCCCATGGCCGGATGCAACCGCTCCGGCGGCAGCGTGAAATGGAGGGCTTTCGCTATCTCTGAAGCGGTGTCGCCCCGCGCTCCGGCATAGGCCATGGCGAACGCGGTGGAGATGCTCTCCGGCGAGAAGAAGAGATTGCCGTTTTGCTTGCGCAGTTGGCCGTAGAGCTCGACGGCGAAGGCGTTGTTGCCTTCGGCGACAGCGGCCTGGTCAGGCGTGGGTGATAAGGACGTTTGAGCCATTCCAGCAGCCTCCTGCAAGAACAAGAGAGGAACAAGCGTGAGAAGCAGCGGTTTCATGGAAACCTCCATCCCGGCGGGCGCGGCGATTATCTTCAATCATCGGTGATCGTGCCGCCCGGTCGAGAATCCTTGCACTGCCGAACTACAAGTTTCTGGCGCCCCAAATCCGTGGGGAATAAATGCGGCGATTCTCGAGTGGAACAGACTGCTCATGCGCGGCTGAGGTAAGCGCCTTCGCTGGTGTCCACGCGGATCTTTTCGCCCTCGTTGATGAAGGCCGGCACCTGGACCACAAGCCCGGTTTCGGTCTTGGCGGGCTTGGTTACGCTGGAGGCGGTGGCCGACTTGAGGCCCGGCTCGGTCTCGACGACTGTGAGCTCGACCGCCGCCGGCAGTTCGATGCCCACGGCCTGGCCATCGTGGTAGCTGACCTTGATTTGCAGGTTGGGGACAAGGTACTCGACGGCATCGCCGAGCGTGGTCCCCTTGAGCACGGTCTGCTCGTAGTCCACGGGGTTCATGAAGTAGTAGTCGTCGCCGTCGGCGTAGAGGAAATCCATTGAAACCTCGTCGACGACTACCTTTTCAATGGCGTCGCCGGAGCGGAAGCGGTGCTCGAACATGGCCCCGGTCCTGAGGTTGCGCAGCTTGGCCTGGATGAAGGCGCGCAGGTTGCCCGGTGTGCGGTGCTCAACCTTGAAGACCAGGTGCAGCTGGTCGTTGTGCTTGATGATCATGCCGGGACGCATTTGAGTGGCGGGAATCGCCATAGAATTTGAAGCTCCTTGCTGGTCTTGCACTGAGTGCGCAAAAAAAGATGGGCCTTGGCCCATCTCTGATTGTAGCTTAGCGCCGGTTCCGGGGCCGCTGCATCCCAGGTCTCTGCGCCGCGGCGGACGAGCCCCTGGAGCACCCGGCGTCTTGCGCCTTCACGGCTCACGCTCGCCGCGCCTGGCCGGCTTCGATCGACCAGACGGAGCGGCCTAAACAGGAGATTCCTCAAAGGGACGCTCGGTGAATTGATCGTGCAGAATCACATTGAGCAGCGACTTATGGACCCGGATGCGGCCGTTGTATTCGATGAGGCCAAGCTTGCGAAAGCGATTCATGAAGAAGCTGACGCGGGACCGGGTGGTGCCGATCATCTCCGCCAAAGTTTCCTGAGTGATGGGAGGAACGAAGGGTTCCGGTTCACCTGGCTTGCCGAATTCGGCCAACAACAGGAGAATTCTCGCCAAGCGCTTCTCGCTGGAGTTAAAAAGCTGATCGACAAGATCGGCCTGGGTCCGCATGCTGCGGGCCAGCAGAAACTTCATGTACATTTCGGAAAGGGAATGCTCCTCGTGCATCACGCGGATCATCTCCTCCCTCTGTATTTTGAGCGCTGTACAGACGGTCATGGCCGTTGCAGTAGCCATATGCAGCGCGCCCACGCTGGCCAGCGACTCCTCTCCAACGAACTCCCCGGCGGTGAGAAGCGCGACCGTGGCCTCCTTCCCTTCTTGCGAAACGACGGTGAGTTTGGCTCTGCCCGTGCGCAGATAGAAGATGGAGTCGGCCGAACTTCCTTGCGTAAAGAAAACTTGTTTGGGCTGCAATTGGACGACTCTTCGTCCCACTCCTGCTGTTTCCAGAAAAGCAGCGAGGTCGAAGGTCATGTTTCTCACCTCCGCCATTTGAATGGTCTGTCCCGGATGAGGTCCTCACGGGAGCACTTCAGAAGGGTACGCGGCCGCTTCCGATTTGAGGCAGCCGGAACTCCGATCCCGCCCGTCCGGCTGCGAACCATGATACTCCCATCCGCAAGAGTTTGGGCCTTTTTTTTGATCTCCCTTCAGCGGCTCCAGCTGGCCTGCAAGGGCCGGTGCATCTCGATTTCCTGAGGGTCCGGGCTTCAAGGCTGCGGAAAAAGGGCGGCTCTCAAGCAAAAATGCCCCGAAAAGCATCCCGCAGGTTAAGGCCCAGGTTGATTCCATTCCATTTACATACGGACCAAATAGGCTGCGGAAAAACTCGGGATTTCGCGCGAAATCGGCGAAAAGCGTCCCTCCGGGGCTAAAGCCCGCGTTGATCCTGTTGGCTTTATGCGGGGGTTGAAATCCCCGCCTCCCTCCGGATCGAGTTTTCCCGCAGCCTGCAAAGCCCGTACCCTTCACCGAAATGAGTTTTTCCACATCCTGTTCAGCCCGGACAAGTAGGCCTGGGTGGCCGAACCGGGCACATTCGAGGTCCAGGTGGGAACATCGTCGCGCGACATCCGGCTGCGCGGGCCGCTGGATCTGGCCGGTAAAGCTACTTTTCCGCGAAACTTGAACGGGTTTCGGGGTTGCGTTTCGTTGCAGAAAACGACGGCCGCGAAGAAACTCTCCGCGGCCGTCGTTTTCCTGCACTTTCTTACACGGCTATCGCGCCGGTTCGTAGGGTTCGGCGCGCAGAATATCGGAGAGGATCTCCCGCTCGCCCGGACTGAACACGCCTTGATAGCGGCTCGAGTTCAGCACCATCTGGCGCTGTTCCAGTGGAACCGCGCGCAGATCCCGGAAGGCGCGGCTCACCAGCGTCTGGCGATCCGGTGGCAGGGCGGCCCAGCGGCGTCCGGCAAGATTCGCCTGCATGCGGTCCTGGGGCGACATGTGCTCCAGCATCTCGTTGCGAGCCAGGAGGCGCTGCCGCTGCTCCTCAGGCATCTGGTTCACCCGGTGCAATTGCTGCAGCAGCCGCTGCTGTTCGGCGAGAGGAAGCCGGTAGAAGTTAGGGTCGCTGCGCAGCATCCGCTCCTGGTCCTGGACCGGCAGGCCCCGGTGCCGATTGAGCCAGTCGCCCAGGTGACCCGGAGGCGCCGCGCCGGGATAGGCGTAACCCGGCCGAGCGGGGGCCGCATAGGGTGAGGAAGGCGAAGCAGGGGCGCGATACGGAGAGCCCGGATAGCTGGGGCGAGAGTTTGGATAACCGGGACGGAGCGCAGGCGCGGCGTAGCCGGGCCCCGGACGCTGCATCGCGTTCCCCTGGGGCCTGCCTTGAGACTGGGGGGCAGACCGGTTCTGTTTTTGAGGCTTATTCGACTGATTCTGTGCGGGCCGCGGCGGCGCGGCCGAGTTGCGTGGCGCGGGCGCGGGAGCGGAACGAGGGGATGCATTGGAGTGTTGGCCGTGAGCCCCCCAGAGCGCGGGAGCACAGAGAACCGCGACAGCCGCAACCAGAACTGCGCGCCGCATGCATCCCGAATTTTGTGTCCCGGTCATCGTCTCTTTCCGCCTTCGTCCCACCCTGGCGATGAAGAGCTATCGCCGGGGAACCTCAGCCCATCCAAAATAATTGGCTAGTCTCCGTTGTCGTTGGGACTGGAAAGCGCTTCCATCTGGTCCAGCAGTTGGGCGTTGCTATCCAGCGTTTGCAGATCGTGCACCACGGCGGGCTGTCCCGGAGGCGTGGCCGTCTGGTCCCAGTCGGTGATGCCCAGATACATTCCCCCGCCCACGAGCAATACAACGGTCAGCGCCATGGCCGCCAGCGGACGGACGTGCATTGCCGGCCCGTAGTCCAGGCGGGCGCGCAACCGGGCAAGCCAGGTTGCAGGCCAGCCGGCCGGCGCAGCCTCGCGCTCTTCCCGCATCCGCGCGTCCAAACGAGTGAGAAAATACGGGCTCGGCTCCGGTCCCTTCCAGGTATCCAGCAGGGCCATTGTCGCCCGCAACTCCGCAAGCTCCCCGCGGCAGCTGTCACACTCGTCAACATGCGCTCGAACCTTGGCAGGCACCGCGTCCGGATCGAGCAGCAGGTCCGCCAGCTTCGATTCCATCCCGGTGCAATTCAATTTCATCCGTTCCATGGTTACCACCCCACTCCCGCCGGTCGCGCCCGGCTTGTTTCCACTCACACAAAATCCTTCAGCTTGTCCCTGAGCGTCTGGTAGGCGCGAAAGAGCAGCGACTTGGTCGCCGACTCGCTCAGCTTGAGCACCTCACCGATCTGCCTGTAATCCATCCCCTGATACTTGTGCATCAACACCGCCATCCGCTGCCGCTCGGGCAGAGCCATCACGTGTGTGCGAATGGCGGCCATCCGCTCATCGCGCATCAGGCGCTGCTCCACCGACGGTTCATCGTCGGCCACGTCCGGCGTGGTGCCGGTCTCCTGGTCCGGAGCATCCAGATAGAGGGTCTGTGCCGCCCGCTCGTGCCTGGTATCGCGCGCGTAGTTCACCGCCAGGTTGGTCGCGATCCGGTAAAGCCAGGTGGTGAACTTGGCCTCGGCCCGGTAGCCCTCCCTGGACCGGTAGACGCGCAGAAACACCTCCTGCGCCAATTCTTCGGCAATCGCCTGGTTGCGGACCATCCGGAACAGGAAGTGAATCATGGCCCGGTGGTACTTCTCCACCAGAAAGTTGAAGCAAGATTCGTCGCCCGCCGCCACCCGCAGCATCACGGCTGCGTCGCTGGCGGGGTCTAGGCCGGCATGGGAGCCCGCACTGGGGTCTAGCCTTGAGTCCGGCCGTGAAGCCGTACCCGCTCCCAGGGCCGAGTTGTCCAGGACCAGGGTTGCCATATCCTCTGGAACCCCATCCGCGCCGGAAGGTTGCGCCCCATGCGCATTTTCCTGCCCAGTTTCCGCACTGGGATTCCCGGTTGAAGCGCCGTTTTTGGGGGAGCCGGTCCTGGCAGCGGAGAACCGGGCCGCCAAATGCGCAGGGCCCCCGTTCCCGAGGCCGGAACCGCTTCGCCCCGCGCCGGCCAAATCCACGCCGCCGAGGCCGGGAACAGGGCGCAGCGCCGCTTCCCCGTCGGGGGGGAAGTCGGCGGCATGGCGGATTGATCTCGCTCTCCAGCGCATGGTCGGTCGCGGGCCAGGGCCGACCCCAAATGGAAAGCAAGGGGTTGGCCGAAAGCCCCGCTGGTGTTACTCTAACCCATGGGATGCCCCGCTGGCGCGGGGCATTGTCAGCCTTCTCTGGGGCGCTTAACTCAGCGGTAGAGTGCCACCTTCACACGGTGGAAGTCGCAGGTTCAAATCCTGCAGCGCCCACCAGTAGAATCAATAACTTAGACGTAATTTGAAGATCCCTCCGATCGCATTAACGCACAATAAGGGGAATGTCGGCATCGCACGTTCCATTGGCTGCCAAATACAACGAAATGCAGCCACCCGGGAATCCTGATTCGGTAGGTTGAATACAAGCCCAAAGAAACCTCCTACTTCCAACGGTCACTAGACCATGGATTAGAAAGATCCCCATTTGCCAAAATTCGGACCGCCAGGTCTCTGACCGCGTGATTTCGCACTTTAAGGTTCGCGGTTTCCCACCCTTTCGCCAGAAAAAAGGCGAAAGGATGGGGCACAGATCTGGTACAAAAAACAAGCGGTCAGAGACCCAGGCTGACTTGAGCCGTTGCAAGCTTAACAGCGCCAGAAGATTCCAGTCGCGGCGAGCGCCAGGTGCGCTACAAGACCGAACCCTCAAGCGCCCTGCGCCATTCGCCGCGCCGCCAGCAGCTGGCAAGAGGGAAGCGTCGCGTGCATCGCCCGCTTTGCAGGTGACGCGCAGCTTATTGTCGAATCGGGGTCTTGTCCTGATAGAGGGCAAGGCGCGCATTGAGAGTTTGTGCCAGGGCGGCATTGCCTTGTTGCGTCGCGAGGTCGGTTGCGCGCTGCTCCAACTCGATTGCCTTGTCGAAGGGGCCAGTTTCGGCGTAGGCAGCGGCGAGCGTGCCCAAAATCGCCGGCTCGCGTGCCGAAGTAAGCTCCACAGCGTGCTCGGCCACCGGCAGCGCCGCATTGCCGTTCCGAAGTGTGTCGTCGCTCGAAGTGGCACGCACCCATGCACTATCAACAGTGGTTGACGCACGAAAATGCGCGCGCCTTCGTTATTTCGATTCTTCGCCGGGGAGTCTTCGGCCGGCAGCGCAGGAGTTATGGGAAGTTTCCTCTGACAGCAGCGACACGCTATCGCCGCTGCTTTGACGCGGCGATGACGCTGGCGGTGATGGGGCATCACTTTCAGGTGATGACCAGCAGGCTCCTGGAGACAGTGGAAGAACCGATTCTGCCGCCCGCCATCGAAAAGGGTCTGACCGAAGAGGCGGACTGACCCATGTGACTTACGGAGCGCTGCTCTTCACGCTCACCTCAGGTCGGGCGCTGGCTTCGCGAGCAGGACGCCGAGAGCGCAGCTTGCCATTCGAGCCAGTTCTCCGTCGGCGCGACTGGTAGGAACGATCGGAACTTTAGCTCCAACCACAACACCCGCTGCCAGGGCTCCGGCCAGGTATTGAAGTTCCTCGAAGAGGATATTTCCAGCCTCCAGATTGGGGACCATTAGAAGATCCGGATCTCCTGCGACCGGCGATTTGATCTTTTTGATAAGTGCAGCATCGCTTGAAATGACATTATCGAATGCGAGCGGGCCATCGACTATGGCTCCGGTAATCTGCCCGCGATCGACCATCTTGCATAGGGCGGCGGCATCCAGTGTAGAGGGTATCGCCGGGTTAACTGACTCGACCGCTGACAGGATTGCCACCTTTGGGTTCACAACCCCGAGAGTCAGCATCATGTCGATGGCATTCTGCAGAATGTCGATCTTGGCCTCAAGGTCCGGCTGGATGTTGACGGCCGCATCGGTAACGAAGAGGGTTTTGTGATAGGACGGCACATCCAAAGCGAATACGTGGCTGATGCGCCGGCCGGTGCGCATTCCTCCTTCGCGTGAGACGACGGCACTCATGAGTTCGTCTGTGTGCAAGGAGCCCTTCATGAGCATTTGGACTTCGCCTTTGCGAGCCATCTCTACGGCCCGCAGGGCGGCCGTATGGCTCTCGTCGGCATCAATAATCTGGATTGTTTCCAGATCAAGCTGCAAAGCTTGCGCGAGGCTGCGGATCTTCGCCCCAGAACCCACAAGGACCGGAACAATCAGCTTGTCTTTGAAAGCCTGGATGGCGCCCCCGAGAGATACTTCGTCGCACGGCCAGACAATCGCAGTCCTGACAGCCGGTTTGGAGGTCGCTCGTGCAATCAAGCCATGGTAGCGCCGATAAGGATCGTTCACAATGAGCTGAGGGACGGGCAGAATGGACCAGCGCAGTTTTATTGGGGGCGCAAGAAGCTGGGCGGTACCGGAGAAGATTGGCTTACCAACACCATTGCTTGCCTCGCAATCAAATGTAACGACCTTTTTCGCGTCCTCCTTGGTCGTACCCTCGACCTTGACGAGAATGCGATCTCCGACATGGATGCGATTGTGGAACGAGAGCGAAATGGTCGTCAGTGTACATCCAGGCCCGGGTATATTCATGCTGAAAAGACCGGAGACAAGTGAGGCGCACCACATGTTGGGTCCTGTCAGAGGTATGCCCCCGGCACGCTCAATGAGTTCATCGGAGTTCAGAACAGAGTGGAACCGGAAATCGAGGCAAAAGCCATGGCGTCTTCCGTGGTCAGCACGTGCTCTGTGCTGGCTGTGTCGCCAACTGAAATCCCGTCGTACGTCTTGCTCTCAATAAATCCCAGATCCATACAATTTCCTTCCCCGCTCAAGCGCCGGCCAATGTTGGAGCCACGGGTCCATCATATTATCTTGGAGCGCAATCGGAAGTGACTGTAGTTACGTATTCAAAGGAGATGACTCGGTGCACAGCCGCACGCGTGTGCGCCAGCCTGACCAGCGGACTCAATCAATTCCATTCTCCGGGGCCAGTTCCTGGGCGAAATGTCCCCGACTATTCAGTCGGCACATCTGGGTGCCTTGCGTCACTGTTTTTACGATCCGCAGTGCTACAATCTGGAAGGTTTTCAACATAGTTGCGCCGCAGGAGGAAGACGATATGGGAGGCTTGATCCCGTTAAGCGATGCATCTCGGCGCCCTCAGCGCATTCCCCTCATCACAGCCCTGATTATTCTCGTGAATGGCCTCGTCTTCTTGATGGAGCTGACGGGTGGCGAAGCATTCGTGACAACGTGGTCCGCAATCCCTGCCCAGATTGTTTCAGGCCACCAGTGGATTACGTTGATCACCTCGATGTTCATGCACGGCAGCTGGATGCACATCATCGGCAACATGATCTTCTTATGGGCCTTTGGCCCCGAGATCGAAGACGCAATGGGCCGCTGGCGGTACGTTATTTTCTACTTTGCCGGCGGGCTGGTAGCGATGATTGCTCAGGTCGTAGCCGATCCCCATTCCACAATTCCAAACCTGGGCGCAAGCGGAGCGATTGCAGCGGTCATGGGCGCGTTTCTGGTCACCTACCCTCGCGACCGCATTCGCTCGCTACTATTCATCTTCATTTTTGTTCGCACCACGTTCATCCCGGCCGCACTTCTGATCGGCTTTTGGTTCATCTCTCAGCTCTTCGATGCCGGCTCAGTGGCAGACGTGCAGAC
>Ga0181524_10000116_pt1 | contig 93175 bp, 80 predicted proteins | sample PEATcosm2014_Bin_34_FD_119761 | JGI IMG/M metagenome (GOLD analysis project Ga0181524, IMG submission 119761) | Peatland microbial communities from MTU Mesocosm Facility, Houghton, MI, USA - PEATcosm2014_Bin05_60_metaG | ecosystem: Environmental > Terrestrial > Soil > Wetlands > Peat | place... | reverse complement strand
CAGCTCGTGCAGGGCCTCAAAGACGCGCACGCGATGGCCCTTCTGGACGAGGTCTCCGGCGGCGGAGAGCCCGGCGGGCCCGCTGCCGACGATGGCCACGCTCTTGCCGGTGGCGGGGGCGTTGGCGGGCAGTCCCAGCTTGCCGCTCATGCGTTCGTAGTCAGCGATGAACCTCTCCAGGTTGCCGATGGCCACGGGCTGACCCTTTTTGCCCAGGATGCATCCGCCCTCGCACTGGTTTTCCTGCGGGCAGACGCGGCCGGTGATGGCCGGCAGGGAGTTGTCCTCGCGCAGCTTGGCGGCGGCAGCAAGAAAATCGCCGGCGCAGATCAGAGCAATCACTTCCTTGACCTTGACGCCCACCGGGCAATCGACGATGCAGCCCGGCTTGGCGCACTCGATACAGCGCGAAGCCTCGGTGAGGGCGTCGGCTGCGGGCAGGCCCTGGTTGACTTCCTCAAAGTTGCGGCTGCGCACGGCGGGGTCCAGCTCCGGCATGTGGGTGCGCAGGATCTTCATGCGCTCCTTGAGGGGAAGGACATTCCTGGCGGAATTCGGCAGAGGATTATTCTCAGACATGATGGGTCTCCTTCGCGGCCAATTCTTCGCGAAGTTCGGCCACTTGCTCTTCCTTGTGCGCCTCAAATTCCTTCAACGCGGCGCACTCCTTTTCGCGATACATGGTGTTGCGCTGCATGAGGACCTCGAAGTTGACCATGGAGGCGTCGAACTCCGGCCCGTCGACGCAGGCGAATTTGCTCTGGTCGCCCAACAGCACGCGGCAGCCGCCGCACATTCCCGTGCCATCGACCATGATGGAGTTGAGGCTGACCATGGTTTTGATGCCCAGCGGCGCAGTGATGCGGGCCACGGCCCTCATCATGGGCACCGGACCGACGGCGAGGACAAAGTCGATCTTGCGTCCGGCGGCGATCAACTCATCGAGTTTTTTTGTCACCAGGCCTTGTTCGCCGTAGCTGCCGTCGTCGGTCATCACGTAGGTTTCGCTGCTGGAAGAGCGCACTTCGTCTTCAAAGACCACCATCTCTTTGCTGCGCGAGCCTTCGATGAAGACCACGTGATTGCCGGCCTGCTTGAGCGCGCGGGCTGTGGGCAGCGCCATGGCCGTGCCCACGCTGCCGGCCAGGATGACCGCCGTGCCGTAGTTTTCGATCTCCGAGGGATGACCCAGCGGCCCGACAATGTCGAGAATGGAGTCGCCCGTTTCCAGGCAATTCAACAGCGACGTGGTTTTGCCGACGGCCTGCACCGCGATAGTGACCGTGCCGGCCTGCGGGTCAGAGCTCTTAATGGTGAGGGGAATGCGTTCGCCCTTGTCGTGAATGCGAAGGATGACGAATTGCCCCGGCTTGTGCTTGCGCGCAATGCGCGGCGCTTCAATCACAAACTGCTTGATGTTGAGGCCGACGCTGCAGGCTTTCAGAATTTTGTACATGGAGAAATTCTCCAATTCAGCCATGGTAATCGGCAATTCATCTCCACAATCGACGGAAAGCCGGAGACTCAAGCGAATCGCACACCAAGGCACAGGCGAACCCATCGCCTGCCAATCATGATCTTTCAGCATACACGAGAGGGGATGTGATGATTATCACCCGGGGGCGGATTGACTATATGTAACCCGGAAATTCTTGAAGTTTCTCGCATTACGCTGATTTGAGAGGCTCTACTCCGTATAACTCACACGCTGACAGCAGCGATTCTCGCAGGCCGTCCACCTTTTGCGCCGTTTGCCTTGGCTGCCTTGCGTTTGGCCTCAGTTTTGGCGCTGCCGCCTTTCTTGCCCAACTGCGCCATCCAGCGGCGGTTTCCGTAAACGCCTTCGATCAGGGCGGGAACGTATAGATCAACGTCGAGGTCGGGGAAGCTGATGCCGGTTCCATGGCCGAGCAATTCGTAGTTCTGTATTTGCTTGTGCGTGGCGCTGCCCAACCCTTGCAGATCTTCAAGGGGGAGCACCAACCGGCGCCCGTTGCTGAGGCTGACGATGAGCAGACGGAGTCCGGGGATGTGCTCAACGGCGCGTGCACGCGGTTCGCTATCGTGAAGCTTCGCCCTTTCTAACGCCACTTCAATTTCAGCGCCGGTGGTGATGACTTCATGTTCAGCCATGATGTTTCTCCCAAAGAAAAACCAAATTGTCGAAGTGCCTGGCGGCAATAGTCAGTACATGGCGCACATTCGACTTGCTTCCGTTGCTCGGCCTTACGGCGTCTGTTCGCGAGGCAAGCGAAACCTTGCCGTCTTGGCGCAGATCGACGATTACTTCAACATCCGCATAGAAACCATGTACATGACGCGGCTCATGGTCCATCGTGTAGGCCGTAAACCGAACGCCATTGAACCGGATCGAAGCCATGCGTTTCTATTCTAACCCAAGCTCCTTGGGTTATTCAATCTCCCAGCTGCAAATCCTGCTCCGCCTCGACCTCCATGGCGGGGAGGATGGAGCGCAACGACTCGAACTCCGGATTGCCGTGGAGGGGCTCGAGGCGGGGATCGGCCAGCGTCATGAAGAACCAGGGGCAGCGGGCCTCGTTCATTGCGCGCAGTTCGCCCAGGGCGGCTTGTTGGTCGCCCAGGGCGAGATAAGCGGCGGGCATAAACCCGCGCACCACGTAGCGTTCGCGTCCCAGCCATTGCAGGCGCTCGAGGACGGTGCTGGCATCGTCCTCGCGGCCGGCACGGGCCAGCGCATAGGCGTGCGCGGCGCCAGCCATATCGAAGTGCGGCGAGCGCTGGGCGAGCCCCTGCGCAATCCTGGCCCCCTCTTCCACTTCTCCATTGAAGACAAGAATCGCCGATCCGTAGAGACTGGTTCCTTCCCCGCCAGGAAACCGGTCGATACAATTGCGGACCTGCTCCAGGCTTTCGGCTTTTTGCCCATCCAGGTGAAGGGCCCAGGCCAGGCTATTGTGCAGCCAGGGCGAAAAGGGATCGATGCGCATGGCCTCACGCAGCATCTCAATCGTTTCGTTAAAACGATGGCGGCTGGCAGCAAACAACGTGCGCTCGCGCGAGACCCAGGGATCGTAAGGCAGATGCGCACTATAGTAAAACGCCAGCAGGGCCGCGGGCAGGTTGCGGTCGAAGAAGAAGTTCATCCATCCCAGAGTGGGCAGCAGGGCTTCGGCTTGAAAGGGAAGATCGGGAATCGAGTCCGCCATGCGGTGAACAAGTTCCGCGGCCGCGCCAGGAGACATGAAGCCGTACAAGGCCTGGGTACTGCACAGGCGCGCCAGATCAACCTTGGCGGAGATCAGAGAGGGGTCCAATTCGATGGCCCGCAACAGGTGCTGCATCCCGTCCTGCATCTGATGGCGACGAAGTGATTGCCACTGATGGCGCCCGCGCAGAAATATATCGTAGGCCTCCGCGCGCCGGGAGCGGCCTTCTTCCTCGGACTCGCCGGCCGCGGCGGCGGAGATGTCGATGCCGGCATTTGCTTCAAGCGGGATTGCCGCGTCGCCGGGAAGCTCAACTCCCAGGCGATAGACCAGCCGCCGCATCAGCTCCGATTCCAGCACGCTTGTCCGGTTCCTCGGCGCCAGCATATCTTCAACCCAGATTTGCGCGCCATCCTCGACATGAATCATTTCCGCCCGCAGCCGGTAATGGGAGGAGAAGAACTGAAGGGTTCCTGTCAGCACCAGGTCGGCCTGCAGCTTCTGGCCAATCTGTAGCGCAGTGAGCCCTTGCAGCGCCAGGTTGGAGACCGAATCCCTGGCCAGCACGGTAATGGCTAAGCCGCGCGCGCTGGCGAGGCTGGCGGTGGTTTCTTCGGCGATGGCTGATCCGAGATGTTCCGGAACCGCGCTCCTGGTGGCGAAGGGCATGATAGCCAGCCGGACCTGCGTCCCGGGCGGCGCCGCTCCGTCGCGTTTGATTTCGGCTGTGAAACGGTAACCGCGTTTGTAAACAGTCTGGATGCATTCCACCGGCGCAAGCCGGGCGCGCAGACTGGACATGCACTTGAAAACGCTGTCAGCGGTTACATGCACATCGCCCCATAAGGCATTCTTGAGCAGCACGGGCGAGACCACCTGGCCGGCGCGCGCGATCAATAGCCGGAGCGCCGAGAGTTCTCTGGGAGGCAGGTGAACTACCTCAACGCCGCGCCTCAGCGTTCCATCGGCCTCCAGCCGGAAGCCGGCAAAGGAGCAGGCTGACGCTCGCGCCCGGCGGCCAAGTGCGATCTTTGATCCGATATCCCCACGCCGGCGGCCGGTGCTTGCGCCGGGGACGCCAGTATCTTCACTGCGGCGGAGAAGGCCTGCCTCCTCACCCCAACGAGCCAAAATCGCTTGTTGGGGACCCCGAGTCACCGGGGATGCTGGATCACCGTGCCGGATCACAGGACTGATCTCCGCGGCGGCAACATCTCCGCGCCGGCGACCAAAACCAGCCGTTGGTGTGCTGGGGTTCTGTACACTGCGCGAAATTGAATCCGGTTCTTTCGTCGCTGTCATCTCGCTTTCTCAAATTCTGAGCGATAGAATCGCCGAGCACTTGCCCATGCGGACAAGAAATCGAGCTGCTTTCGACAGTAGCCGCAGGAATCTGCGTGGGGAAGAACTAGTGGGGGGAAAATGCAGTGCTTGCAGCGAATCTCTGAGCTTTATAAGCTCAGAATCCTCTGCGAAGTCCAGAGTCCAGATTAACCGCTTTCGCTCTGATGCGGAAATAATGGGATGGAATTCATTGTGATTTTTTCATGCTCGAAGTAATCATAGATGCGTTACTACGGATAAGGTTCAGAGAAACTTCAGGTTTTTATCAGAAAAAACTGGAGTTGTGAATGGCAAACTAGCAGCAGGAGTCAGCCATGGCCAAAACGATTTCCTACGCGCAGTGGTCTCTTGAACCCTATTGCATCGGGACGAAACTGCGCTCGCTGCGCACACAGAAGCGGCTCACGCTCTCACGCCTGGCGTCGGAGACCGGGCTTTCCACGGCGCTGCTTTCCAAACTGGAGACGGACCGCATGGTTCCCACGCTGACCACGCTGGCCACCATCAGCCGGGTCTACGGGGTGGGGATCAGCTACTTTTTCAACGAGCCCGCCCGGCACACGCTCTCCATCACGCGCAAGGCACATCTTGCAGGCAACAGCCGCGGACTGGAATCAGTGAAGGTGACGCCGCTGAACACGGTGATGGAGGGGACACGGCTGGTGGCGCGGATGATCGAGTTTCCGGCCGGAGGAGTTGCCTGCGCGACGGATTCCTGCCGCGAAGGGAGCGGCCTGGTGTACGTGCTGGAAGGAAAGTTGCAGTTGGAGGCCGGCGGGATGCAGGAAGTGCTGGATACCGGCGATTGCGCGTACATGGAGAGCGAGATGGCGCTGGCCTGGAGCGCGGCGGGCAAGCATCGCTGCCGGATACTGGCGGTGACAGCGGCCGTGCCGCGTGCGGAGGGTTGAGCGGGGCGATGGCGCTGATCAGCGCCGGCATGATTTTACCAGCGGCGGGACCAGTCTGTAGGATGGACAAGAAATCAAGGAGATCCGCGCCATGCGACCCAACCTCAACCTGACGAAGGCAACCCTGACCGGCGCTTTGGGCGGGTTGCTGTTCGGCTTCGACACGGTTGTGATTTCCGGCGCCATCGACTCTCTGGTGCGGCTCTACAATCTGAGCCCGCAGGGCAAGGGCTGGACGGTGGCGATTGCGCTGATCGGCACGGTGGCGGGAGCGCTGGGCGCGGGCCAGGCGGGGCAGAAGATCGGCGGGCGCGAGACGCTGCGCATCACCGCCGTGCTCTATGTGGTTTCAGCCGTCGGCAGCGGGCTGGCCTGGAACTGGCCGGCGCTGATGGTCTTCCGATTTATTGGCGGGCTGGGAATCGGCGCTTCGTCGGTGCTGGGACCGGTGTACATAGCCGAGCTGGCCCCAGCCAAATGGCGCGGGCGGCTGGTGGGCGCGTTTCAGTTCAACGTGGTCTTCGGCATCCTGGTGGCCTACACCTCCAACTACTTCATCCGCACGATGCACCTGGGCGCGGCGGAGTGGCGCTGGCAGGTGGGAGTGGCCGCGCTGCCCGCGCTGTGCTTTCTGGCGCTGCTGTTCGGGATACCGCGCTCGCCGCGGTGGGCAGCTTCGAAGGGGCGCAACGAGGAAGCTCTGGAGGTGCTACGGCTGATGGGCGAACCGGAGCCCGAGGCCGAGCTGGCAGACATTCGCGCTGCGCTGGCCGAGGAGCACGCCACGGCACACGAGCCGGTCTTCCAGAGGAAGTACATGTATCCGCTCTTTCTGGCGATTTCAATTGGCGCCTTCAACCAGTTGGAAGGGATCAACGCCATCCTCTATTACCTGAACAGCATCTTTACCGCAGCCGGCTTCAGCCAGGTCTCGGGCGACCAGCAGGCTATGGCCATCGGATTCACCAATCTGGTTTTTACGATTGTGGGCATGAGCCTGATCGACAAACTGGGGCGCAAGACGCTGCTGCTGGTTGGCGCGGCGGGGACGGCCAGTTGCCTGGCGGTGGTCTCGTGGCTCTTTGCGACGAACTCCCATCCCGGCGCGCTGGTGTGGGTGCTGATTACCTACATCGCCTTCTTCGCGCTCTCGCAGGGCGCGGTGATATGGGTTTATATCGGCGAGGTCTTCCCCAACGCCGTACGCTCCAAAGGGCAAGGCGTGGGCAACACCAGCCACTGGATCATGAACACCCTCATCGCGCTGGAGTTCCCGGTGTTGCAGGCGCACATCGCCCGCAGCGCTCCCTTCACCTTCTTCGCGGTGATGACGGGAATCCAGTTTCTGGTGGTGCTGTTTGTTTATCCGGAGACCAAAGGACAGACACTGGAGGCGTTGCAGCGCCGGCTGGTGCGGGCGGAGTGAGAGCTTGTATTCGCCAAAATGTAATCAAGCTGTCACAGATTCACGGACAGCGTTCTATATAATCTGAAGGAAATGACGGCGCCTGGCGGAGCCCGGCAATTCAGCCCGCGCGTGAGGTCAACGATGCAGCAGACAGCGGTTCAAGCCACGGAGCAGGGCAGGGAAGCAGCGCGGGCCGCGTCCCCGGCCGGCGTTGCGCCGCAGCCCGAGGCCCAGAAGGTCGAGGAAAATCTACCCCTGGCGGCCGCCAGTTCCCCCGAAGCCGAGGCATTCCGTAAGGAGATCATCCGTGCAGGCCGCAAGCTGTGGGAGCGGCAATATGTAGACGGCAGCGGCGGCAACATCAGCGTGCGGCTGGGCTCGCGCTACATACTCTGCACGCCCACTATGCTGAGCAAGGGCGACCTGGAGCCGGCCGACATCTGTCTCTCTGACCTGGACGGCAACATCCTGGCCGGAGACCGCTCGCGGACCAGCGAACTGCTGCTGCACCTGGAGATTTACAAGGCCAACGAGAAAGCCCGCGCGGTGGTGCACTGCCACCCGCCCTATGCGACGGCCTTTGCCGTCACCGGCACGACGCCGCCCAACGGGCTGATTACCGAATACGAGTTATTCATCGGCCCGGCAGCGGTGGCCGCTTATGAAACTACGGGCACCAAGGCCTTTGCCGAGACGGTGCGGCCCTTTGTCAAGGATCACAACACCATCCTGCTCACCAATCACGGCATCGTCTGCTGGGCAGACACGGTGATGCACGCCGAGTGGCTGGTGGAGATCTTTGAAACCTGCTGCAAGACTTACCTGCTGGCCCAGCAGATCGGCAAGCCTCTCAGCTTCATTCCGGAGGACAAGATTCGGGAGATTCTGGCGCTGAAACGGCGGCTGGGCTTTCCGGATGCGCGCCTCTGAGATGCGGCCCACACGGCAGAGGGAATCAGCGCCAAACTGGAGCGCCTGGCGGAACAGGTGATAGCGCGGCTGGAAGACAGGGACTGATTTTTCCGCGGCTTGAATTATTATTTGGCTGTCTCGGCAGCCTCAGGCAAAAAGTAACCCCAGCCGTTCCTTGCCGCAGCCTCGAGCAGTTCCGGAGACGGGTTGACCGGGAAGGGGTTGCGCGCCGCCTCCAGCATGGCCAGGTCGTGGATGGAGTTACCGAAGACCGCGTCGGGGCGCGGGAATCCGATGCGCGCCAAAGCCACGGCTTTGCCTTCGTCAGTGGGCACGTCCAGAATATCCGATGTGATCAGGCCCTCAGAGGCGCGCACCTCGGCGGCCAGGACATGCTCTTCGGGAATGCCGAGAGCGCGCACACCCTCGACGATCACCCATTTATTTGTGGAGCTGACGGCCCAGATTTCGACGCCGGCTTTCTTGAGCGCGACCAGCAGAGCGGCCATTTCTGCAAAGACGCGCGGCTGAACAAACTCGCACACGTAGCGGGCGGCAGCCAAACGCAGTTCCTGCTCGCGCAGGCCGGCATAAATCTGCACCATCTCGCCGCACATATCGAGTTCGCTCACATTGCCGGCCAGGTAGGCGCGATAGCGAGTATCGACCCAGTCGCAGGTGGAGCGCGAAACCATCCCCTGATCCATCGACCAGGCCATGAAGCCATAACCGGCGTCGCCGCCCCACAGCGTTCCGTCGCAATCGAAGACCGCAACTTTGGGCTTGCTCGCGAAGACCAGCCGCTCAAACTCCTGGGCGGTCCAGCGGGGAATTTCAATCTGCATTTGTGTCAAGCGTTCCTCTTGTCGTGCTCAATCATCTTGTCTCTATCTATTTTCTTTCATATTGCGTGGTTTTGCACGTAAAGGTTTGATGAAGCGCCTGATTGAGCAACAGGAGCGGGGGCGAGCGGATTCAGCTTTGAATCAGTACCAGTTCTTGAACTCCGGCCACTCGGCGGCATAAGGACACCTGCGGTGGCGCAGCCAGAAGTAGCGACGGTGGTAACTGTTTTGGGTCCAGGGCGCGTCGAAAGGACCGAGATCGATGACTTCAGCGTAGTTGTCTGTGTAGTCCTCGCGATGGCCGCCGAGGGTGAGCACCGACTCACCGGTGTAGCCGTTCCAGCCCCAGTAAAAGTAAGTTTGATGACCGCTGATGGCGGTGGGCAGGGTGTATTTAGGCCCGAGCATGTTGACCGCGCTGGCCTCGGCGTAATTGCCGCAGAAGATGGCGGTGCGGGCGCGCACATCGGGCGGCAGAGCGTTGTAACGCGCGGCAAAGCCCTCCACCATCTGCGGCCAGCCAAAGCGGTAGGAGAGAAATGAGGGCAGGGGGCTGGTTAATTTTTCGCTTTCGGAACTAGCCAGGAAATACGCCGCCTTGGCCCTGTACAGGTTGTACTTTTCCGGAGGCAGAATGGTGAGTACAAAGGGCGCTGTAACCAGGCAGAGGAGGCAGCCCAAGACTGCGGTGTAACCAATGGACGGCCAACTGCGGCGAGTTATGTCGCCAAGGGCGACGGCGCCGGCGGCGAAGAACACTGGGTAGATGGGCGCAAGGTAGTAATGCTTGGCGTGCAGAAGCATCATCATGGGCAGAAACACCAGATAGGTAAGCGCCACAAAACGCCAGGGGCAAGCCTTGCGTGCTAAGGCGAACCAGATCAGACCGCCGATCCAGAGGGGAGCCGCGACGACAAACAGGATGTTGACTTGCGCGGCCAGAAAGGCCAATGGTGGCAGCTTGATGTTCTTGTCGGAATGGGCGATGTTGCTGAGCAGTTCATATGTGGGGAAATGGTGGACCCACTGCCAAATAAAGTTGGGCAGAGCGATCAGGATGAGCAAGGCCACTCCGGCAGCGCACCATGGGGAGCGGAGAAGTCGACGCTGGGGGCTGAGTAGCACGCCGGCCAACAACGAGATGAGAAAGAAGACAGTGGAGTGCTTATTTTCGATTCCCAGTCCTGCCAGCAAACCGAAGATCAGCCATGCGCGCGGGCCTGCCGAGCCGTCGGCCAGGCGCAGGAGAACAAACAGAGCGCCCATCCAGAAGCAGGGCTCAAACGAATTCATGGAGAGGTAGTTGGAGGTGGCAAGGTATACAGGAGCGGCGAGAACGGCGGTCATGGCCAGGAGTTGCGCACAGCGGCGGCCACCGAGTTGCCAGGCGAGAAGGCCGGCGAGGCCGACGTTTACGCCGTCGGCAAGGAAGCTGAAGATGCGTACCCCGGTAGGAGAAAGTCCGAATAGCATCTCGGCCAGCCGTGCCTGAAGGGCTGTCAGCGGAGGCATATCGACATAGCCCCAGGCCAAGTGGTGACCGCAGACCAGGAAGTACAATTCATCGCCATCGAAGCCGTAGCCAAGATGGCAGCCCCAGAGCGTGCTGAACAGATGGATGAGGAAGGTGAGGGCAGCAAAGATGCTGGCGAGCAGGAGGGCGGTGCGCAGCGGCGTTCGCGCGGGGATGGCCGAAGTAGTTTCGTGCATTGCTATCGGTTCCTTGACGATAGTCTACGCGATTGTACGCTAAAGCGCGGAGCGACAGCGGGCTAGGTAAATCGTTGCGGTGAAAGCAAACCAGGAATACTGCCTAGCCGGTGGCCGCCTGGTGGTGTTTATCTTGATGCTGGAATCCAGGATCAGAAACCACCGGCTTTCGCGGCGGGAAAGGCCGCGCATCCTCAACGTTCTTCAGGAAATGCGCCGCGGTGCGCTGACACTGGATGCGTGTCCGATGCAGAGCCTTTGCCGCCAGCGCCTCCAGTACGGGAATCAGGCCGTACAGTTTGGAGTGGCGGGAAAGAACGCGGTCAGCTTTGCCGGCAAGTTCCTGCCAGTCGTGCCACTCACCGGCGGCGTAGTGAATCTTCCTGAATGCGGCGGCTAACCGCTTAGCCAGGGGATCAATCGCGGCGGAGATCTCCACCAGATATCGCGCTTGCTTGAGGCGCTTGCGATAATCATGCAGGTTATCAGCGTCGAGGCGGGGAAATTCACCGGTCAGTTCCGCGAATATCCGCAAAGCCTGCGGGGCATTCGAATGCGCCCTTAAGGTCATGTGAGGCGATAAGACCGCTTCCAGCTCTATGCTAAGCCGGTTCATCCGTTTGCAGCGAGCATCGATGGCGGCCATCAGCTCATGGATTCCCTCTTTGCGCTGCTTTCTTATCCGGCCTGCGAGTTTGCCGATTTCACGGATGCAGCGGGGATTCAGTTGCTTCTTGCCTTCTGAAGCTCCTGCGAAAGTCTTGCGCAGGCTGTTGAGACGGGCCAGGTGCACATCCGCATCGCGTACCGGTTCAAGCGCCTTGCGCAACTTCTTCGCGACTTTGCTCCACTGCTGAAAGGCACGCGCGGCGGCAGAATTCGCAGCCAGCCCGCGCAGGGAAGACTCCAAGCCCACTTGCAGGCGCAAGGTGAGGCTGCGCAGGGCATGGACGCTCCTGCGGCTGGGTTTGCGGGCGCATTGCGCAAGCAGCTTGCGCCATGTCTCAAGCTGCTGCCGCCACTTTGGATGGAGAAGCATCGCGGATTGCGCTCTGGGGGAATGAAAAGCGAAATTCAACGGTTTTTGACCTCTTATTAACATATTGCACTGCCGGACCCGCTGGATGGAAGCATGGGGCTGTGAGTATTTCCAGCCGATCTCGAGTCCTATGGCTGGCGTATGAAATCAGAATGAACTGTCATGCAAGCTCGCTCCGGCTTCTCTGGAAGCCGCAACTGTTTATGGGGGTTTATCCTGAATGTACGGGGGTAGTTCTTTGCGGAGATTGATTTTGCTGGCGGTCTTGTCAGTTGTGGCGATTCCCGCCGGCGCGGCTGAACGGGTAACGGTGGAGCAGTTGGTGCAGGCGCTGGCGGCGGCTAATGCCGCGCATCGGACAGATGCCGACGTGGCGCAGCAACTATCCGGGATGGAACTGACCGAACGGCTGAACATGGCCAGGCAAACGCGCCTGAAGGCTGGACTTCCTGGCGAAAAATCCCGGCAGGCGCTGGTGGTTCTGACCGACTCATCGCAATTCCTCGATCCGCCGGCAGCCGAGATTCCCACAGATCCCACGCCGGAGGCAGCCGCGCTGAGCCAGATGCTGGTCTCGGTGGTCAAGTATGTGAATACAACGCTTCGCCAGTTGCCCAATTTTATGGCCACGCGCGAAGTCACCGTCTTTGAGGACAGGCCGCAAGAGGATCTGAACGGGGAAACCGGTTTGGTCCACTTGATTTACCTGCCCTTGCACGTCGTAAGCAGCTCCAACGTAGGGGTGACATACCGGGACGGCCATGAGGTGGTGGAGGAGGGTGCGGCGAAGGGCAAGGAAGCCGGATCGCAAGGCCTGGCGACCGCGGGAGTATTCGGGCCGATTCTGAGCACCGCGGTGGGAGACGCTGTCAAAGGCAACATTACGTGGGGCCGCTGGGAACAGGGAGCGGGAGGGAACCAGGCGGTCTTCCGCTATGCGGTTCCCAAAGACAAATCGCGTTACGCAGTTGGGTTTTGCTGTGTTTTAGGCGGGAACGACCCCGGCAATCAGGATCGAAGCAAATGGCGTTCGTTCAGCAAGGTGGTTGCCTATCACGGGGAGATTGCATTCGACCCGGTCAGCGGGACGATTCTGCGCATCACGCTGGAAGCGGAGATGCCGCCCGGAGAAGTCGTCACCAAAAGCCAGGTGATGGTCGAGTACGGCACGGTCGAGATCGGAGAGAAGAACTTCATTTGCCCTTTGAGGAGTGTCTCCATCCTGTCGGCGCATACTAAGCAGACGGCGATGGGCAAGCAAGCGGTGGTGAGTTACAAAGGCCCGGAAAAGATTTATCTGAATGATGTTGTGTTTGGGCATTATCACCGCTTCGGTTCACAGACACGCATCCTGACCGGAGAGAATATGTAACCGGCCGGCAATCTGTCCGTTCCCGCCGCCGTGAAGGCGGAATCGAGCAGCCAGCAACCCGCGCCGGCGGCAAGCCAGCCCGCAGCCGCGCAGAAGTATCTGCCCAATAACTCCAGTCAAAGCGATGATGGAATCTATCATCCACCATGCTCACGCTTCAATTCCAGTTATCCATGTGTTACAGGTCAGTCCGCCATCCGGGCCTGGTGAAAATGTCGCCATATGGTTTCGGCGGTTTTGCGCTGAACGACGGCGGCGAGCGATTCGGCAGTGGCTTGCTGCACCTCGCGCAGGCTGCCGAAGTGAGTGAGCAGACGCTGGCGGGTTTGCGGGCCGACGCCGGGAATGTTCAATAGCTCCGAGTCGCGATCGCGCATGGCGCGGCGCTGGCGATGGTAACCGACGGCGAAACGGTGGCTTTCGTCGCGGATCAGTTGCACCAGATGCAGCACCGGCGAATGGCGGTCGAGAACGACCGGCTCCTCCTCGTTGCCGTAGAGGTAGATGACCTCTTCGCGCTTGGCGATGGAAGCCAGCGGCGGCATGGCGAGGCCTGCGGCGGCGAAATCGAGAGATTCGAGCGCCTCGGCGGCGGCGTGAAGCTGGCCGAGGCCGCCATCGACGAGGATGAGCGAGGGGAGTGTTTTGGGCTCCTTGATACAAGCGTTTTCAGCTTCCCAGGTCCCCAAATGCGAGGGACCTGGGGCACCCCCTGTTTTGTTCAATCCATCGAGCAGGCGGCGATAGCGGCGCGTGACCACCTCGCACATGGAGGCGAAGTCGTCGACGCCGGCGACGGTCTTGATTTTGAACTTGCGATAGGCCTGCTTGTTCATCTTGCCGTCTTCCCAGACGACCAGCGAGGCCACCGTCTCCGCGCCCTGAATGTGGGAGATGTCGAAGCACTCGATGCGGCGGGGCAGTTCGGGGAGCATGAGCGCCTCGGCAAAGGCCTCCTGAATCGCCTTGCGCGAGGGTTCAAGGACGCGAAAACGCTGGATGTAGGATTGCTTGGCATTCTGGCCGGCCAGATCGACGAGGGAACGTTTTTCTCCGCGCTGCGGGACGGCGATTTCGATGCGATGTCCGGCGCGCTCGGTGAGCAGGGCAGCGAGGGCTTCGCGGTCGTCAAAATCTGACGGGACGAGGATGGAGCGCGGAACGTATCGCTGGTCGATGTAGAGCTGCTTGAGGAGGGAGCTGAAGATATGGCCGGCGTGAAAGTGAGGCTCTTGCTTCGTCGATTCCCAGGTCCCAAAATCGGGACCTGGGGCACCTGCTAATTGTTGCGAATCTAACTGTTCCGCGGCGGCTTCGAGCAGCTCCGGCAGATCTTCCCAGAAGAACTCGCGGCGATCGACGATTTTTCCACCGCGAACGTGGAAGAGGTTGACGGCCAGCGAGCCGTCCTCGAAGTGATAGCCGAAGACGTCGGTGTCGTCGCCCTGCTCGGCGGTGGCGGCGCGCTGCTTTTCCTGAAGCTGGTGGATGGTGGAGATTTGGTCGCGCAGTTTGGCGGCGGCTTCGAAGTGCTCGGCTTCGGCGGCGGCTGTCATGCGCGCGGTGAGGGCGCGTTCGAGTTCGGCGTGGCGGCCCTCCAGCAGCAGGCGCGCGTCTCGCACGGCGCTCGCGTAGATCTCCGGCGTGGTCAGCTCCTGAACGCAGGGGCCCAGGCAGCGATGAATGTAGTACTGCAGGCAGGCGCGAGGGTGGTAGCGGGAGAGATCGACCTTGCAACTGGGAATGAGAAAGCTGCGATGGATCAGCTCGACCACGCGGTAAGCCAGGCTACCGGGAAAGTAGGGGCCGAAGTAAGCCGCTCCGTCCTTCAGCAGGCGGCGGGTGACGAAGACCTTGGGAAAACGGTCGGCCATGGTGAGCTTGACGTAGGGGTAGCTCTTGTCGTCCTTGAGCAGAATGTTGAAGCGCGGCTTACGCTGCTTGATGAGATTGGTTTCGAGAGCCAGGGCCTCACTCTCGTTGCCGACCAGGATGTAGTCGAGATCGACGGCCTCGCGCATCAGCGAGCCGGTCTTGGCGTCGGCCTGAGTGGATTCCAGAAGGTAGGACCGCACACGCGAGCGCAGGTTCTTGGCCTTGCCCACGTAAATGACCGTGCCCTCTGCGTTTTTGTAGAGATACACGCCGGGCTGCGTGGGCAGAGTGCGGATTTTCTCGTAAAGATCCATGGGATAACACTTGTTCTAAGGATAGCCGGTCAGAAATCTGAGTTCGTGGATCAGGGAGCATCGATCATGAATAGCGTCGTCCCTTTTGAAACCTCCGCTGAGACGCCATGCTCCTAGTGTGCGTAACTGGCTGGGAAGAACACGCGCGAATAGATCGAATCACCGTACTGTTGTCCCGCCTGTAGATAATTCCGCCAAGACCTAGCACAAAGCCAACAGCCATAAGAATCCAATATGTATATGTACATAATTTATAAAGCCTCTCTGCCGATCCCTTTAAATATTCAGCTCTTTTGATAACTGCAGTTTCCAACGGGATAAGATCAAGATCGAAGCATAACACTCTAATTAGTTCGGCGAGCGCCAATATGTGATGAGCAACATTTGGCTTATTCACGGTTAGATTCTTTGCGATAGTATCTTTTATATCGCCATTTAGGTCTGTCAATTGCCTGTTAAGCTCATCTCGCCGCATCTTCAATACTCCGGTTTGAGCGGGAAGCCTGTCAAGCATTTTGGAAATACGGTCAAAATGTAATGATACTTTGGAATATGCTACGACAATATCAGAGACCTCCTCTCGCAAATCGTTAGCCGAGTTGGCTTCTCGGAACTGCGGAGTCACAGCTAGATCATGAATCTGCCTCAATCGTATATTAATATTCACTTGTTGTACTGTGGATACGCTGCTTTCATCATCCATGTCCAAAATATGCTGACATTCGGCCATAGAGTCTCGCATTTCCTTCAACTGGTCCTGGAATACCTCCTTTACAAGAAATGTGAGGATCATAATTAGGAACCCAATGATCGAAATAATGTGATTATGTTTTTTGAAGTAGGACGGTCGCTTACGCTTAATCTTAATATTGGAAAGCATCGTACCAACCTCCTGTCACGATTGATGGATATGCCCATAATAGCATTATGAGACTACCCTAAGAACAGCAGACTACCAAGTCAGCGAGTCGGCACGAAGGTAGCGGACTGTGGCAAATTACACTTCTCTATTCCCTGTCGGTCTTACTCACAACTTATCCAGATGCCGGAATCCGCTGGTGCCGAGCATCATGAAGAAAAAAAGTAGGAAGTTGTAGCAGGCGTGGACCAGGGTGCTGGAGGCCACAGACCTGGTCTTCAGGCGCACCGCGCAGAGCACGAGGCTGACCGCGATCACCTGAAGGAACGGACCGAGTGAATGACCTTGCTGATCGGCGTGCACGAGGGCAAAAGGGATGGTGGTGAGAATGGAGGCGTTCACCATGGCGAAGATGGACCACTGGGGATGGCCGTCGGCGTCGAGTGGGCGGGCAGGTTTGCCAGTGCTCTTTTCGATTGCCCAGTCCCAGGCCGTAGCAAGGGCGGGCAGCAGGAAGCCGCGGAAGAACATCTCCTCAAAGAAAGGCGCGAAGGTGACGCCGAAGGCGAACATCAGCCAGGCGGCGCCGGGAGAACGAAAGATCTCTTCGATGGGGGCGTGCTCGGGTCCGGGCAGCAGCAATTGGTCCAGCCCGGCCAGCGCGAAGCAGCCGACGGCGATGGCAGGCACTCGCCAACCCAGCTGGAGGGCCGTTGCGCCGCGCCAGTGGATGCCGACAAAGAAGCTTTTGTTCCAAAGCAGCGGAAAGATAGGGATGCTGAGGGCCAGGGTGATGAGATAGAGGACCGCCTCGGTGCCCAGAAGGTAGTGAACATTGGTTTTGATCTGATCCTGGGTGGTGACGCCATCCCAATGGAAGTGCAGGGCAACAAACATCAGCACCGTCATGCATACAAACCCGAAGAGCATGAAGGCCCCGAGCAGGCAGAGGTGGCCGAAATGGGGAATACGCGCCGGCGCAACGGCCTCGGGTTGTGAGAAGGACTGAAACAGCTCCGCTGGTTCATTGGTGGGGACGCCTGAATCCCAGGTCCCCAAATGCGAGGGATCTCCACCCCACGGACGAAGACCTGTCTGTGGGGACCCCGGACCTGGGGCACCCATATTTTCTGGCGCGATAGAAATATTCTGTTCCGGCTCGCGCGGCGTGTGGTCCTGATCGTTCATTGCAGCTCCGTCTTCTTTCTGCGGGGTGCGGAATTCTTAGGCGCGGGATTCTTTGTGATTGTACGCGTGGCGGGCGCGCCGACGGAAACCGGCGCAGCAGATGAAAGATCCGGCGTGAGGGCTGAATCGATATTCGCTGCATCATCGTCAGGTTCAGAGGGAGCCAGACGTCCGCTGCTGGAGGAGTAATAGCGCTTAAGGAACTGGCCGGTGTAAGAGCCGGGAGTTGCGGCAATCTTTGCGGGACGGCCCTGGCCGACGATGCGGCCGCCATCCTCGCCGCCCTCGGGGCCGAGGTCGAGAATCCAGTCGGCGTTGCGGATTACATCGAGATTGTGCTCGATGATGATGACGGTGTTGCCCAGGTCGGTGAGCCGGTGAAGGACTTCGAGGAGCTTGCGCACGTCGTCGAAGTGCAGGCCGGTAGTGGGCTCGTCGAGCAGATAGAGCGTGCGGCCGGTCTGGCGCTTGCTCAGTTCGCGGGCCAGCTTCATGCGCTGCGCCTCGCCGCCGGAGAGCGTGGTGGCGCTCTGGCCGAGGTGCACGTAGCCCAGACCCACGTCCATCATGGTTTGCAGTTTCTGGCGCACCTGCGGAACGTCGGTGAGCACGGTGAGCGCGTCTTCGATGGTCAGCTCCAGAATGTCGGCGATGGAGTGACCGTGAAATTTAACGGCCAGAGTTTCCTGATTGTAGCGGCGGCCGTTGCAGATTTCGCACTGCACGTAGACGTCGGGCATGAAGTTCATCTCGATGCGGCGCTGGCCGTCGCCCTGGCAGGCCTCGCAGCGGCCTCCGCCGACGTTGAAGCTGAAGCGGCCGGGTTTGTAGCCGCGTTCGCGAGCCTCGGGCAACATGGCGAAGAGATCGCGGATGGGCGAAAAGACCTGGGTGTAGGTGGCCGGATTGGAGCGCGGCGTGCGGCCGATGGGCGACTGGTCGATGCGCACCACCTTGTCAATCTGCTCGGCGCCGGCGATGGCGTCGTGCGCGCCGGGCTCCTCGCGCGAGCCGTAGATGCTCTTGGCGAGGGAGCGGTAGAGAATGTCGTTGATGAGCGTGCTTTTTCCCGAGCCGCTGACGCCGGTGACCAGGGTCATCACGCCCAGCGGAATGCGAATCGTCACGTCCTGCAAGTTGTGCTCTCTTGCGCCGGTGATGGTGAGCCATTTGCCGGCCAGGGGCCGCGGACGGGCGCGCTGCAACATTCCGGATGCGCCAGAGAGATAGCGGCCGGTGAGCGACTCGGGGCAGGCCATGATCTCAGCCGGCGTTCCCTGAGCAACGACCTGGCCGCCGAGACGGCCGGCGCCGGGACCGAGGTCGAGAACGTAATCGGCGTGGCGGATGGTCTCTTCATCGTGCTCCACGACCAGCACGGTGTTGCCCAGGTCGCGCAGCCGCTCCAGGGCTTGAATCAGGCGGTTGTTGTCGCGCTGATGCAGGCCGATGGAGGGTTCATCCAAGACGTATAGCACGCCGCGCAGACGTGAGCCGATCTGCGTAGCCAGACGGATGCGCTGTCCTTCGCCGCCCGAGAGCGTGGCGGCGTTGCGGTCCAGCGAGAGGTAAGTGAGGCCCACGGCGCAGAGGAACTCCAGCCGCTCGGCGATCTCGTGACGGATGCGCTCGGCAATGAGCGACTGGCGCTCGGTAAAGTTCAGGTTGATGGCCGCCGAGAGCGCGCGATTGAGCGGCAGGGCGGTGAAGTCGGCGATGGACAAGCCGCCGATCTTGACCGCCAGCGACTCAGGGCGCAGACGCTTGCCGCGGCAGACGGGGCAGGGCGTGGCGGACATGTAAGCCATCATCGATTCGCGATAGGAATCGCTGCGCGCCTCCTCGATGCTGTCGCGCAAGAAGGCGAGAATGCCGTGAAAGCCGGTGCGTGGGCCTTCGCCTTTGGGCGGGCCGTAGACAAGAAGATGCTGCTGGCGCGGGGGCAACTCATCGAAGGGCGTTTTGAGGTCGATCTTGTAGCGGTCGGCGGCGAGATTGACGAGCCTGATGAGGTACTGCGAGGTGGAACCGGGGCCGAGACCGTCCAGCAGCGGCTTCGACCAGTCGGTGATGACCTTGGCGGGATCGAGATCATAGAGCGATCCCAGGCCGTGACACTCCGGACAGGCACCGAAGGCGGAGTTGAAGCTGAAGCTGCGCGGTTCGAGCTTGGGCACGTCAAGACCGCAATCGGGGCAGGCCATGGAGGAGGAGAATAACTGCTCTTCGCTACCCGCAACGGCGACCAGCACCAGCCCGTTGGCCATTTGCAGGGCCTTGGCCACGGCCGCGTCCAGGCGTTTTTCCATGGAGGGTTTACGTAAAGATGTGATGGGCGGTTGAGTTCCCTCCCAGGTCCCCAAATGCGAGGGACCTGGGGCACCCTGCGGCGGGCTCTTGAGCAGGATGCGGTCCACGACCGCTTCGATAGTGTGGTTCTTGCGGCGGTCGAGCAGAACCGGCTCGGAGAGATCGCGCATCTCGCCGTCCACGCGGGCGCGAAAGCCCTGCCGGTCAATCTGATCAAGCAGTTCCTTGAACTCGCCCTTGCGCCCGCGGACGATGGGCGCCATCACCGTGACGCGCTCGCCGCGGCCCTGCTCCAAAATGCGCTGGACAATCTGATCCGCCGACTGGTGGGCGATGGGCTTTCCGCAGTTGGGGCAATGGGGCGCGCCAATGGAGGCATAGAGCAGGCGCAGGTAATCGTAGATTTCAGTGATGGTGCCCACCGTGGAGCGCGGGCTGCGGCTGGTGGTCTTCTGCTCGATGGATATGGCCGGCGAAAGTCCCTCGATGGAATCCACGTCGGGCCGCTCGATCTGGTCAAGAAACTGGCGCGCGTAGGTCGAGAGCGTCTCCACGTAGCGGCGCTGGCCCTCGGCATAGATGGTGTCGAAGGCCAGCGAGCTCTTGCCCGAGCCGCTGAGGCCGGTGACCACGGTGAGGGTGTTGCGCGGGATGCGCACATGGATGTCGCGCAGATTGTGCTGGCGCGCCCCGCGCACCGAGATGTGAGTGATGGGCATGAGTGAAATCGAATTCCCGTAAGCGTCGCGAGATTAGAGTTTTTTGTGGCTGCCGTCGCAGAGAACCGAATGGGCGCTGTGCTTGCAGCCGCAGAAGTGGACGGTTTTGGATTCAGGGGCGTCGAATTTTACTGGTGTGAATCCGGTGCCCTTGTGGCTGCCGTCGCAGAAGGGCTGGCCGGCGCTCAGGCCGCAGGCGCACCAGTAGTAACTTTTGCCGGCTTCGACCTGGACGGCATAGGGACTCTTTTGGGCAATGGTTGGTTCGGGCATGGGGAACTCTCCTAAAAAGTTGGTAGAGATATTATCGCCGAAATCGGAGACTAATTTTACGAATCGCCTGGCGGTTGCCCGGGCTGCGGTTGTCCCTGCTGAGGTTGTCCCGGCTGCGGGTGCGGCTGCATCATCTGCTGTTGCATCTGCTGCGGGGTGCGCGGCGTCTTGCCGGGAGGGAAGCCGGGCCGGACGGGCGAGTTGGCCGGTTGTTGCTGCTGCTGCTCCTCTGCTTCGGATTCTTCGTCGCTGGCCTGGGAGGGTTTGACGACTGCTGTTGCGGGCGCGGCGTGACGAACGCTGAGCACGATGGCGCGCGGGGTTCCCTGACCCTGGTCTCCGACAAGGACGACGTTGTAGCCGGAGCCTTGCAGAAGCTGGCTGAGCACATCGCGGGCCGGGCCGGGGCCGTAGACGCCAAAGACTCGCTGATCGGTATCGAATCCTACTACAGCTGCGCCGGTGGCGGTGGAGACGTCTTGCAGGATTTGCGCCAGGCTGGAGTTGGCGGCGTCGATGCGCAGGCCCTGGCTGTCCCAGGTGACGGAGGCTGGAACGGGCTTTTCGTTGGCGGGCCACTTGGGAGTTTCAGGCGCGGGTGGCGTTGCCGGCGCAGCCGCTGCCTGAGCCGCCGGGAATTGTGCCTGGGCCTTATGCATGGGCGGATGAGCCGGTTTATGCGCCGGAGAGGACAGGTTAGAGGGAACGGCGGCAGCGGGCGTTTGCGCACGGAGTGTCAGTGCACTGCCCAGAATCATGGCGAAAAGCGCCAGCAGTGCAACTCCCCGCAGGCGAAGAATTCCGAGCGAAACCGGCGAATTGGGCTGGAGATCAGTGGGCATAAAAACCATTTCCTGGTTCAGGCGGTTGAGTTCCTGCGCCGGGTTCCGATGGTTGTCCTCGGTGTCGAGCACCCCAGCGCGGAAGCGCCGCCCGGACACGTCGTTCCGTTGCCGCTCTACTGTACTAGACTATCAGTGACCGGCGAACGCTCACACAAGAGATTTCGCGCGCCGGGGAGGGTTCAACCGATGCGCTTTTGCTGGAAGGTTTTTGCCGCGCCGGCGGTTCTGCTGGCGGGTTTGGCTGCGCCGATGCCGGCGAGCGCCACAAGTTGCACCACGCAGGCCGGTATGTTGCCGCCGGACCGCAATGCGCTCGCCACAGTTGGGGGACGGCTGGCCGTGGCCGTGGCCGAGCAGGATTTTGCCGCGCTCAAAGCCGCCCTGCTGCCCGACGTGGCCCAGAACTGGGAGGGAATCCGAGAGGTGGTCGAGTCTTCCGCATCGCTGATGAAGGGCGGACAGATACAACTGCGCAGCCTCTATCTGCTGGACTCAACCGGCCTGGGAGCTCCCGCGGACACGCAGTTTTTCTGCACCAGCACGAGCGGCGCGCTGACCGTAACCCTGACCATTCGGGCTCTGCCGCCGGGCCGATATGCCGTGGTGCTGGCCGATGCAGTTGGAACGCCCTATGCCGGCCAGTTGGGTTTCATCCTGGTCTGGGACAGCCAATCCAATGGCTGGAAGCTGGTCGACCTGACCGTGCGGCCCGGTGTTATGGACGGGCAGGACGGCGTGTGGTGGTGGACGCACGCCCGCGATTTGGCCAGAGCGGATCAGCCATGGGCTGCCTGGTACGCCTACGAGACGGCGCGGATACTGCTGCTGCCGGTGGATATTCTCTCCTCGCCAAACCTGGAAAAACTCGCCAGCGAGCAGAGGGCGATTAAGAATTCTCCGCAAGACGCGTTTCCCCTGACGCTTCCGGATGGCCCGCGCACCTGGAAGATCAACACGGTTCGGGCTGACCCGACGATGCTGCACGCCGACCTGGGCGTGGCCTACGAATCGCTGGGAATTACGGACCCGGCGGCGCAGCGCACGGAAGCGATTGCCGTGTTGAGTGCGTTTCTGAAGACGCAGCCGGGGCTGCGGGAAAACTTTCATGGCATGTGGGCCTATGCGATGAAGGACGGCAAGCGGACTCCGGTGCTGGAGTTGCCCATGGCGCAGATACCGTAAGGGCAGCGGAGTTAGCCGCGCATCGCGCGTGTTAGCGGAGTTAGGCCGTAGCAGGCAGGCAAGATAGCGAGTTAGCGATTGGGAGGGAATATGTTCAAAAACATTGCCGTAGCCTATGGCGAATCTCCGGAGGCAGGCCGAGCCTTGGCCGCCGCAATTCATCTTGCGAAAACTCTCGGCCTAGGGCTTCAGGCCATCACCGTAATGGAAAAGCTTCCAGCCTACACAGCGTTTGCCACCAGTGCTGATCCTGCCATGCTCAGTGTTCTCGAGGAGGATCGCTCGAAATACTACGAACAAATGCAAGAAACAGCGCGAGCGCTTGCCTTACGCGATGGCGTGCAACTTGCGACTCATCTGGTGGACGGCGAGACGGTCGATGGCATCGTCAACTTCGTTTGCGATCATAAGATCGATCTGCTCGTTATCGGATTGCATCGCCGCCATGACAGGCTTTCCCGTCTCTGGAGCACGGTGTACACCATTGCGCAGAATGTTCCTTGCAGTGTCTTAGGCATCCATTAAAAAAAGACAGGAGCGGGCGATTGCGCCGTCCGATGCCGATTGCCGAGCTGGACACGGCGATATGTATTCGATCCAGGTGATGAGTGCCCAGAGACCGGAATGAAAGGAAGAAAGCAATGCCAGCCATTATCGATCTGCGTTCGGATACAGTGACGCGGCCCACGGCCCAGATGAGGGCGGCGATGGCCGCGGCCGAGGTAGGCGACGACGTCTACGGCGAGGACCCCACGGTCAACCTGCTGGAGCGGCGCGCAGCGGAGATCTTTGGCCGCGAGGCAGCGCTCTTTGTGCCCAGCGGCACCATGGGCAACCAGATCGCCATCCGCCTGCACACGCAGCCGGGCCAGGAGGTGATTGCCGAATCGCGGGCGCACATCCTGGATTGGGAGATGGCCACCACGGCGGTCTTTTCCGGCTGCCTGGTGCGCGCCGTTCCTGCCGAGCGCGGCATTCTGACCTGGAAGCACATAGAGCCGGTCATCCAGGGGCGCGGCGCTTTTCGCGCGGCGACCGGATTGATTGAGATTGAGAACACGGCCAACCTTGCGGGCGGGAGCTGCACGCCCCTTGGTGTTTTACAGGAGATTTGGGCCGGGGCAAAAGAGCGCAAGCTCCCGGTGCATCTGGACGGGGCGCGCATCTTCAACGCGGTTACGGCGCTGGGCGTGGACGTGAAGGCGCTTACCAGCGGCTTCGACACGGTGATGTTCTGCTTGTCGAAGGGACTGGGCGCGCCGGTGGGGTCCATGCTCGTGGGCTCGGCGGAGCTGATGGCGCGGGCGCGCATCTTCAGGAAAGCTTTAGGCGGCGGAATGCGGCAGGCGGGCGTGCTGGCGGCGGCGGGGCTGATTGCGTTGGAGCAGGGCCCGGCGCGGCTGCACGAGGATCATGCCAACGCGCGGCTGCTGGCCGAGGCGCTGGTCAAGATCAAAAATGTCGCCATTGATCTGGACGCGGTGGAGACCAACATCGTGGTCTTCCGGCTCAAGGGAGTGAGCGCGCCTGATGTGGCGGCGCGATTGAAGGCGCGCGGCATCTGGATGAGCGCCTTCGGGCCGGATGCGATCCGGCTGGTTACGCACCTCGACGTGGACCGCGCGGCCTGCGTGACGGCAGCCCGGGCGCTGACCGAAGAGATTGAAGCAGCGGCCAAGGCGGCTTGAGCGCCTTCGCTATTCAGTGATTTTACGGTTCCAGCAGAATCTTGCCGGTCGTCTTGCGCGCTTCCAAATCGGTTTGCGCCTGCGCGGCCTCGGAAAGTGAATAGATGTGCTCGGTGCGCAGTTTGAGTTCGCCGCTCGAGGCCCAGCCGAGCACGTCTCCTGCGCGCCACTCTAACTCCGCGCGCGTGGCCACGTAGTGCCACAAGGTAGGGCGGGTGATGAAGAGCGAGCCCTTGCTGCTGAGCTGGATTAAATCAAACGGCGGAACCGGCCCGCTGGATGCGCCAAAGAGGACGAGCATCCCGCGCGGGTGGAGGCAGTTCAGGCTACCTTCAAAGGAGGTTTTGCCCACCGAGTCGTAGACCACATCGACTCCTTTGCTGTTGGTGAGCCGCTTGACCTCCTCCACAAAGTCCTTCTCCAGATAAAGAATCACCTCTGCGGCGCCCGCCTGGCGCGACAACTCCGCCTTGGCCGCGGTGGAGACGGTGGTAATTACCCGCGCTCCCAGCCGCGCGGCCATCTGTGTCAGCAGCAAACCCACGCCGCCGGCTCCGGCATGAATCAGCGCCGTGTCGCCGGCCTTGAGCGGAAAGGTCGAATGGGAAAGGTAGTGCGCCGTCATGCCTTGCAGCAGCGCGGCGGCAGCCTGCTGCATGCTCAGCCCCGCCGGAACCTTGACCAGCGAAGCCGCCGGAACCAGAGCGTACTCGGCATAACTGCCCAGCACGTTCACCGAGGCCACCGCATCCCCGGCGGCAAAACCGGAGACGCCCGGACCCAGCTCCTCCACGGTGCCCGACGCCTCGCTGCCCGGCGTCAGCGGCAGGGCCGCCTTATAAACGCCCTTGCGAAAGTAGATCTCGATGAAGTTGACCCCGACCGCTTCCACGCGGATCAACACCTGCCCCGGCCCCGGCTGGGGAATGGGCAAATCGGCCAGATGAAGAACCTCCGGCCCGCCTGTCTCGTGGATCTGTATGGCTTTCATCGCAACTTCAGGATGAACCCTAAGGGCGTAAAAGGGCAAGTGGCGGGACTATCCGGTCAGCTTGGCGCTGGCCAGACGATTCAGGCTGATGCCCTGCTCGGCCGCTTCCAATGCGAGAGCCCGATGTACCTGCGGCGGAATGCGGACGCGAAACTCGCCGCTGTAACGCTTTTCAGCCAGCGGAGTGGGCGGCGCTTCGCCGTTGGCGATCATATCGGCAACGGACACGGCAACTATCTTGCGAATCCCGGCCAGCGCCATCTCCGGAGCCGAGGCAAGCCAACTGAGTGAAGGAAACTCCGCGCAGAGGGCGAGATATTCGCCGTCCTCCTCCGACCAGGTGACGCGATAAGTGTAATGGTCAAGTTTCTTATGGTTCATTGCGGCTTCTCCTTCATGTCGTTTGCGTCGAGGTTGTCTTTCTCTTGCAATCTCTCAATGGCCAGCAGAACCTGCCGGACCTGATAAGGCTTAGCATTGCCCTTGTCATTCTGAATATTCACGCGTGGATCTCCAGGCCAAGGAGTTTTGAAAACCGCATGGCTGGATGCACTTTGGCGCGGCTTGCCGAAATAGGCTACACAGACCTTACACAAATCCGCAAAGCGTATCTGCGCCGGGCCACTGCGCATCCTGTCGAGAATTTTGGCAATATTGACCACACCATAATGGTATCAATAGTGGTACCACTACGCAAGTAAAGTTTTTGTGCAATATCCAAATCCGGACAGGAACCAGAGACACCAAATCCCGCCTAGACGATGCCCAGACGGGATTTGATATCTCTCTATTCTCTAATTTCTAATCCCTGATTTCTGTTTTCTGCGACAGTACTTGCGGCGCTTCAGATGCGCGCAGGCGCACCAGGCTATCGATGGAATAGGGCGTGCGCTGACGGCCAGCGTAGAAGAGGCGCACCAGCAACTCGCCCAGCAGGCCAATAGCCAGCAACTGGATGCCGGCGACAATCAGCACCGAACCGATGACAAACATCGGTCCATGATTGTGCATCACATTCGCCTGAGGGTTGAAAATCTTCATTCCCAGCAAACTGGCCGCCATGCAACTGCCCGCCAGGATGCCCAGCATGCCGAAGCCGCCGAAGAAGTGCATGGGCCGATTCATGTGCCGGAGCAGGAATCGGATGGTCAGCAGGTCGAAGAAGACGCCGAAGGTGCGCCCGATGCCGTAGTGGCTCTTGCCGCGCTCGCGGGGGACGTTGCTGATGGGGATTTCGCAGATCGACGCGCCATACCAACTGGCCAGCGCAGGGATGAAGCGGTGCATTTCGCCGTAGAGCGGGATGTTCTGGATGACCTCGCGGCGATAAGCCTTGAAGGTGGTGCCGAAGTCGTGGATGGGCACGCCGGAAAGTTTGGCCATCAGCCAGTTGGCACAGCGCGAGGGAAGGCGGCGCATGACAAAATTGTCAACCCGCTCCTTGCGCCAGCCGGAGACCACATCGTAGCCCTCATGCAGCTTTTCCAGGAAGTTGGGAATCTCGCCGGGATCATGCTGCAGGTCGCCGTCCATAGACAGGATAAACTCGCCGGTGGCGTGGTCAAAGCCCGCGGCCAGCGCCGAGGTCTGCCCGAAGTTGCGGCGCAGCTTGATGACCAGCACGCGGCTGTCGACCGCGGCAATTTCGCACATCAGCTTGCAGGTGCGGTCGTTGGAGCCGTCGTCCACCAGCACCAGCTCAAAACTCTCGCCCACCTGCTCCATCACCTGCTTCAGGCGCGCGTATAAGACGGTCACATTCTCCTCTTCGTTGTGAAAGGGAATGACAATCGAATATTTGGGCATATTGATAGTGTAGACTCCGCAACAATGAAATGGATTACAACACTTTTTGGAATTGGGTTATTCCGCGTAACAACAGCAAACGGAGATGCGCAGGAGAGCGATAAGCTACCGCTCCAGCTCCTCGAGCATGGCCTGCATCTCACTGACAGCATGGTGGTTGCCGCTGTGCGCCGCACATTCGATGCCGGTTTTGAGCCGGGTGATCGCATCCTGGATGCGGCCTGCCGCAGAAAGCGTCTGCGCGGCCATGAAGTAGCCTGCGGTATAGCCCGGATCGTTGGTCAGCAGCGTGTCAAATTCGGCCAGCGCAGCGGCCGTATCGCCCCGGCCGGCAAGTTCCATGGCCAACCCATAGCGGGCAAAACTGTTTTTCGGGTCCAGCTCCAGAATCTTTTTGAGGCCAGTGATTTTGTCCATATTGCTCGAAAATGCGGCCAATTAGCGCCGCGTGGATTTGCGTAATTGGCGGCGATTGCCGAAACTGGAACCAGACGCCCTCTCATGCCGTCTGCCGCCAGCTTCATTCTACCGGGCGGCGTCGAACTTGAGCGGCACGCTATGGAACGGAGTCAACTTGCAATGAATCCCATGGAAACCAATCCGGCGACGCGCACCGTGGCCAGCACGCAGTCGGAGATGACAGAGATCATTCTGCCCAACGACACAAACCCCCTGGGAAATCTGCTGGGCGGGCGGCTGATGCACTTTATCGACGTGACTGGCGCCATGGCCGCTTACCGGCACGCGCGCACCTACATCGTGACCGCGGCCATGGACCACATCGACTTTATCCGGCCCGTGCACCTGGGCCATCTGGTCACGCTCAGGTCCAGCGTCAACCGCGCCTTTTCCACTTCTATGGAAGTGGGCGTAAAGGCCTGGGCGGAAGACACGCAGACCGGCGTGCAGCAGCACGTGGCCAGCGCCTACCTGGTTTTTGTTGCCATCAATAAGGACGGCAAACGCATGCGCGTGCCGGAGTTGATTCCAGAGACCCCCGACGAGAAACGCCGCTATGCCGATGCGCTGCTGCGCCGCGAACATCGCGAGGCGGAGGCTGTGCGCCGCAAACAGGAGACGCTGGCCCACGACACCCAGGAGAACGCGAAAGCCTGAGAACCGCAATCGTACGGAAGCGCATCTAAAGAACAATCAGGTATTCAAGGAGCAATCAGACACTATGGCGCATTCGCCCGTACTGCCTTCGCCCGTCGCTTTGCCGGGCATCTCGAAGATTATCGCTATCGGTTCCGGCAAAGGCGGAGTGGGAAAGACCACGATAGCCGTCAACCTGGCGATTGCGCTCAGCAAGCTCGGGGCACGCGTGGGCCTGATCGACGCCGACGTCTACGGTCCCAATGTGCCGCTGATGATGGGCTCCAGCCAGCAGCCGGCCGTGGGCGAGGACAATCGCATCCTTCCCAACGTGACCCACGGCATCAAGACCATCTCCATCGGCTACATCTCCCCCGGAGACAAGCCGATGGTGATGCGCGGACCAATGCTGCACCAGATCATCCGCCAGTTTTTGCAACAGGTGGAGTGGGGCGAGCTGGACTACCTCATCATCGATCTGCCTCCCGGCACCGGCGACGTGGTGATTTCATTGGTTCAGACCGTGCCGCTGACCGGCGCCGTGGTGGTATCCACGCCCAGCGACGTGGCCCTGCAAGACGCGCGCAAGGCTCTGGAGATGTTCGCGCAGGTCAACGTCGAGGTGCTGGGCATCGTGGAGAACATGAGCCACTTCACCTGCCCGCATTGCAGCAAGGAGATCGATATTTTCTCCCGGGGCGGCGCCGAGCGCACCGCGCAGCAGTTCAATGTTCCCTTCCTGGGATCGATTGAGCTGGTCCCCGCCATCCGCGAGGGCGGCGACCGCGGAATGCCCGTTGCGCTGGCCGGACCGAAGAGCCCGCAGGCTGCCGAATTTTACGCTGTCGCGGAAAAGCTGATGAAGCAGGCCGAAGAGGCCGCGGCCGCAGCCACCGACGTGATTGAAATCAGCTAAGCCATATGCGGTGGGCCACCTGCGGTGGGGCCAACCGCTCGCTATTCGCTCGCAATGGCTTGTTTGACTAACACAAATACACCTGCGATGGAGCCGACTGCCTGAGGCCCAGCTGAGTCAGAAAAAAGCGGGGCGAGCGCCCCGCTTTTCTGTTGGTTGAATGTGCAATCTACCGCCAGTGTCCTTCCTGCATTTCCCAATGATCACCATGGCGGACCCACCTGTGCGCCTCCCAGCGCGCTCCAGGGCGGGGTGGACGCTCCCAGCGGCCGGGAACCCAGACATAACGGGCGCCGTCCCAGCGGTGATAGCCATCGATCCACACGAAACCACGCTCCGGTGGCCGTCCGCGCTCTTCGTGCATGGGCGGCGGAGGGCCTATGCGGACCACAACCTGCGCAAGTGAGGCCGCAGGCAACAGTGTGAAAGCCAGCAGTAATGCCAATGCAATCTTCTTCACGATGAATCAACTCCTCCTGAGGGTTGAGTTAACTGGTTCTAGTTTCCGGAATCATGCAGCCATTCCGGCCTGTTGATGACTTCAACGTTGTTCGGCGAAAATAGTTGCGGTCCATTGCAAACCGCACCCGGACTACTTTTACTCCCCCTGGTTTCCGCATGGATGTATCAAATTGCACAGGCGGCTATGATGGACTAAAGCATGGTGTCCTAAATCTTGATTCAGAGATGGGAAACTACTCATCTTGCGCCAGCAGTTCATCGGAAAGAAGACTATGAGCAAGATTTTGATTACCCCTAAGGACCGCGTCTTTGTTCTGACTGGCGCGGGCATCAGCGCGGAGAGCGGATTGCCTACCTTTCGCGCCGCGGACGGGTTGTGGGCGGGCAACCGGATTGAGGATGTATGCACACCGGAGGCCTGGGAGCGCAACCCGTGGAAGGTGTGGGAGTTTTATGCCGGGAGGCGGAAGGCGGGCGCCGAGGCCAAGCCGAATCCGGCGCATGTTGCGCTGGCCGAACTGGAGCAGCAACTAGGCGACCGGTTTTTTCTTTGCACGCAAAATGTGGATGATCTGCACGAGCGGGCCGGCAGCCGTCGGCTGCTGCACATGCACGGCGAGCTGGCCAAAGCGCATTGCGAGGATGATTGCGGCCGGCCGCCGGTGGAGGATCGTGCGATCTATCGAAGCCTGGACGAGGTGCGCCGCTGTGCGTGCGGCGGAAGGCTGCGCCCGCATATCGTCTTCTTCGGCGAGATACCGCTGGAGATGGAGCGCATACATCAGGAGATAGCAAACGCAACCCTCATGGTGGTCGTCGGCACCTCGGGATCGGTCTATCCGGCAGCCAGCTTCGTTCATTGGGCGCGGCAGCATGGCGCGCGCGCCGTGTACGTGGGGCCGGAGCCGCCGCTGAATGCCACGGCCTTTACGCATGTTGTCGAGGGCAAGGCAGGGGATGTGTTGCCGGGGCTGTTTGTTGTTGAGCAGAGTTAGGGCATTGTGAAGGGTTTGCGGTCTCCCACCCTGGATGCATTGGATCAAAAAGCAGGTTCTTCGACTCCGCTGCGCTTCGCTCAGAATGACAGGCGAGGATGGGAGACCAGCAGGGCCAAGCCTACTTCTTCTCCGGGACTGTAACCTGCTCAGGATACGTGAACGGCTCGTTGGCCTTGAGCCGCTCGGCCTCCCGGTCGAGCCGGGCTCGCCTGGAAACTTCGGTCAAATCCTGGTCGTGCGCTGCGCGGCGGACTTCGGCTTGCGCGGGGTGGAAGGGGTTGGGGATGGTTTGCATTTGGTTTTCTCCGTTCCTGTTCTTGCGGCCAGAGGGGCCGGTTCTGTTGCTTCGGTTGGTTTTCTGAGGCTGTTGCCGGCGGATTGGATGTACTCCACGCGCCGGAAACGCAGCGCTGTCCAGTCCTCGTCGATGGCGACGGCGCGCACGGTGTCAAAGCCCGCGGCCCGCAGAGCATCCCAGCCGGTATCGCGGTTGAAGTCGCACTGGTATTTCTTCGAGGTTCCCTTGGGATAGGCAAACCACACGATGGCATCGCCGGGAGTGCGCGCGGCTACAGCCCTGGCCAGAGCGTCCACCTCGCTTTTCCGGGTTACAAATGCCAGGAAGAAGCGGATATCCGGAACCGACTCAATGTGATGGTGAATGGTGAGAATGGGAAGGCGCGCAAGCTCCGGCAGAAAGCTTTCGGGAGCATGCAGAACGAGGATCTCCTGCTGATCCGTGAGGTTGAGTTTTTCGAATATTTCACTCATGGAATTTCATCATATTCCAATCGCAGAAATAATCTGCAAATCCCGGAAAGGAATTTTCTCGTGTAATATCGGGTTATCCCGAGCATGATTTGCTCTCCAGGAGGAGGCGCCCGTGCCTGAAGTCAATCGTTCCTCATCGTCTCAACACGTTTCGGCTCCGGCCGCGCGAGATTCCCGCTCCGAATCCGGCATTCAACACCCGCTGCGCATCGCCCTATTTGGCTTTGGAACGGTGAGCAGTTCGGTGGCTCGGATTCTGGTTGAGTCCAAGCCCGAAGGTCTGGAGTTGACCCACATTTATGTTCGCAGCATCGCGAAAAGGCGCGTGGACTGGGTCCCAGCGAACGTGCAATGGAGCGAGGACGTTGATGCTGTGCTGGCTTCGGACGTGGATGTGGTGGTGGAGCTGGCCGGCGGCCTGGACCCGGCAGGGAGCTGGGTGCGCAAGGCGCTCAAGGCCGGCAAGAGCGTGGTGACGGCCAATAAGAAGCTCATCTCCTGCCAGGGCGTCGAGCTGGAGCGGCTGGCCGCCGCCGGCGGCGGGCAGTTGAAGTACGGCGCCGCGGTGGCCGGAGGGATCCCCGTGATTCCGGGGCTGGAACAAGGGCTGGCCGGGGATCAGATTGTGCGCATTGAAGGCATTCTGAACGGCACTTGCAACTTTATTCTGAGCCGGATGCAGGAGGGCGCCGAGTACGCCCCGGTGCTGGTGGCGGCGCAGACCAAGGGTTATGCCGAGGCCGATCCCACCGAGGACGTGGGCGGCTTTGACGCGCGCGCCAAACTGGCCATACTCATGCGGCTGGCGCTGGGCGTCTCGGTGGACCCGGAGGAGATTACGCCCCAGCCCATCACGGCGATTACCTCCGTGGACTTCAGCTATGCGCGCGAGTTGAACTGCACCATTCGCCAGATTGCGCGGGCCGACCGCGCCGGCGGGCAGATTGCAGCCAGCGTGGGACCGATGCTGGTGGACCTGCACTCGCCGCTGGCCTGGTCGCGGGGCACGGAGAACATGGTGGTCTTTACCGGCCGCTACGGCGGCGATGTGGTCTTCAGCGGCCACGGCGCAGGAGGCCATCCAACGGCGGTGGCCGTGGTCAGCGATTTGCTCGCTTTGGCGCACGGGTCAAAGAGAGTTGAGGTTCCAGCGTTTCCGGCGCGCCTGAGCGCCGAGTTCGAGGTTCCCCATTACATCCGCTTCATGGTCAACGACAAGCCGGGAATTATCGCCGACATTACCGTGGCGCTGGCCAAAGAGGGCATCAACATTCGCGCCATTGTGCAGAAGCCGGGCTATCCGTCTCACGCGCTGCCCTTCGTCATGACCGTCGAGCCATGCAAATCCTCGGCCCTCAAGCGCGCCATGGCAGCCATGAGCGGCAAGAACTACCTGCTGCAGGAGCCGCTGGATTTGCAGATGCTGGAGTAGCAGAAGGGGCATGCACGGCGTAGCAGAGAATCCCAAGGAATTTGCTAGAATGGCAAGGTGCGGCCACGTTCCGCGCTGATATTCATAACTTGATATCTATTACAGAAGCCTGGAACAGGAGCGAGGCGGTATGAGTGTAACATCCGATCAGAAGGCCAGTCTAAAGTATCTGAAGTATCGGCCCGACATCGATGGGCTCAGGGCTGTAGCAGTCCTAAGCGTACTGGCATATCACACTGGAATAAAGGGAGCCCCCGGAGGGTATGTTGGCGTCGATGTATTTTTTGTTATTTCAGGTTACCTCATTAGCTTCATCGTATTTTCTGAGATCGCTGCTTCTCGTTTTTCTGTCATTGCATTTTATGAGCGCCGCATCCGCCGCATCTTCCCTGCGCTCTTTGGTATGTTAATCGTGTTCTCCGCTTTAGTCACTCTTTGCTTATTTCCTAACGAGCTTGTCGATTATGGAAAGTCAATGCTGGCGGCTACTGCCTCTGTTTCAAACTTCTATTTCTGGCAGCATTCCGGGTACTTCGATTCACCAACCTCGAATCCCCTGCTGCACACATGGTCGCTGGCCGTCGAAGAACAGTTTTATATTACTTTCCCGCTCTTTCTGGTGCTGATACGGAGGTTTTTTCCCCAACGTCTGCGGATTTCAGTGGTTGTTCTATTCTTTATTTCATTGTTGGTCAGTATCTTTGTCGTCCTGTATGATCGGTCGACAGCCTATTATATGCCCTACACGCGAGCATGGGAATTACTGCTGGGAACGATATTGTCCCTGGGAATGTTTCCGCGCTTGAGTGCGGCTTGGCAGAGGAACTTATCCACTCTTGCCGGAATCGGAATGATCGCAATCGCAGTTAACTTTTATACACTCGAAACGCTCTTCCCCGGTTTCAGCGCGCTACTGCCCTGCCTGGGAGCGGCGCTCATTATCGGCGCCGGTGAATCTGGTTCTTCTCTTGTCAGAGCGGTGCTGTCGTGGCGCCCTGTTGTATTTATCGGGCTCATTTCGTACTCCCTCTATCTGTGGCACTGGCCAGTCATCATCTTGTTTGGACTCGGTATCTTTGTTATGCCGGGGATGCCGGGGATGTTTGCCGGACTGATTTCGATGCATAATTTCGTAAGACTTCTTGATATATTGATTTCAATTTTGCTTGGAATCCTTTCCTGGAGATTTGTAGAGCGTCCCTTCCGGAGTGGTCCGATGCGCCTGAGTGGGCGGCCACTCTTTGCTCTGGCGGGCACATTCATGATCATTCTTATGTCTTTCTCATCGTTGGTGATCTTTACAGGAGGTTTCAAAGGGCGCTTTTCTAAAGAATCTGTTCAGATTGCATCTTATATCGGCACTAAAGAGGTTTTGGGCCCGACGCGGGCGGGTAACTGCTTTATCCAAAGCTATCAACACTTCCAGGACTACGACCCCAATCAATGCTTGCACCAAGTCGACGGAAAAAACAACATTCTTCTCTTGGGAGATAGCAAATCCGCTATGTTGTGGTTCGCGCTGTCAACATCTCTTTCCGAGGCAAACATTTTAGAGGCCAGTACCGTCAACTGCATGCCATTTATCCATCCATCAGGCTCTCCCGACTGTAATAAAATGATGGATTACATATTTCAGAGCTATCTCCCGACGCATCCTGTTCATGAAGTGCTGCTGGCAGCGAGGTGGAAGGCGAAAGACCTGGGAGGACTTATGGATACAATTCAATGGGCGAAGGATCATAAGGTTCCAGTGATACTCGTTGGACCGGAGCTGGAATATGAGGTCCCGCTGCCGCGGCTTCTGGCTTATGCCATTAACCAGAACAAACCAGAACTTCCTGGCCAGTATCGGTCGAGCGAGGGCAGGGAACTTGATGCAAGATTAGGGAGCTTAGCTCTAAACGTTTGGCATGTGCCGTACATTTCGCTGTACAGTGCGACCTGCAAAAACAGTAGCTGCACTGAATACTCCGACGCTGCGCACAAAACTCCATTGATGTTTGATGTAGGTCACCTGAGTGGACCCGGCTCGTTGCTTATTGTGCAACGTCTGAGAGACCAAGGCGAATTACGAGTTTTGACTGATCGAAGATGAGTCAGAAGGCCGGTATGGACAAGAATAAAAATCAGCGCGGCCAGGCAGATTACTAAAGCTTCACAGTCCAAGAGTAACCCGGCAACCTGGAACTTCACAGTCGGTGTAATTTAAAGGCGCTTCTCTACTCACTTATCAATGAAATAGTGCATTCTTCTGCTTAACTTTCCGATTATTTTCCAGATGCCGCGACGGATGCGACGAAGAGGCGGTGCACGCGGCGGTCGTGCGAGAGCTCGGGATGAAAGGTGGCTGCGAGGATACGGTTCTGGCGGACCAGCACCGGGAAGCCATCGCGACGGGCGAGCACCTCTACACCGGGACCAATCTGGCTGATGCGAGGAGAGCGGATGAAGACCATCTCCAGCGGCCCGCCGGCAAGGGCGGTCTCGGCGGTGATGATGACCGAGTCGATCTGACGGCCATAAGCGTTGCGCTCGACAACTACATCGAGCACGCCCATGCTGCGTTGCACAGGGTTGAGAACTTCACGCGCCATCAGGATCACTCCCGCGCAGGTGCCGAAGACGGGCTTGGTCCCACAGAACTCCTCCAATGCTTCAAAGAAGCGGTGCTTCTCGAGGAATTTGAGCATGGTGGTGGATTCGCCGCCGGGCAGCACCAGGCCGTCCAGGGACTGGCCGTCCAGGCGGAGTTCTTGCGGAGTCTTCACCAAGGAAGGGCATGCGCCGGCCTCGGTGAGGGCTTGCGCGTGGCTGGCGTAGTTGCCCTGGATGGCCAGGACGCCGATGGCGGGCTTTGCTCCCTGAGTCAATTACCTTCCTCTCGCGTATAACCGAAGGGATTGAAGACTTCGACGTTGAACGGTTTGAAATCCTTAACATTTCGCGTGGCGACGATGAGCCGAAGCACGCGCGCCGTGGCCGCGATCATAGCATCTCCACTCAGTTCGTCCGGTTTGCCTGCCATGATTCGCGCCCATTCGCGAAACATCCGGCCGTCCATGGGCAGCACCGAAAAGTTGGTCATGATGTAATCCAGCCAAGCCTCAATCTCAGTGGCTTTCATGTGGTCTTGTTTGCGGGTGATCTCCGCGCCATCCTGAATCTCTCCAATGACGACAGCCGGGATCGCAATCTCTTCAGGGCGCACAGCATGAAACCAAGCCAGAACCGCTCCATGCGGCTTGGCCTTGCGCAGTTCCGAGATTACATTCGTGTCCAGTAAATACACGGTCTATTCCTGATCGTCCGGCGGGGAAAAGCGAAGTCTCCGGCGCGGGGGAATATAGAGGTCGTGAGGACCGTTTGGGTCGAGGAGAATGTCCTTAATGTTGGGGCGTGCCGAGTCTGTCAACCGCTTCCATTCGTCGATGGGAACGAGGACGGCTGTTTCGACGCCGCGGCGGGTGAGCACCTGCGGGCCGTTCTTGAGAGTGGCGTCGAGGAACTCACTGAATCGCGCCTTTGCGTCATAGACCTGCCAGGCCATGGGAAACCTCCTCTGATATAGTCATATCACTAGTCATATGACCAGGTCAAGTAACTGCTGGGACTGGCCGTCCAGGAGGAGGACTTCGGCTTGGGGAGTTGAGGGTTATGGAATTTGGCACATCCTGTTGAATTCCCGCGCCGGGGTTTCGCCCTTTGATCGCCCAGTTGGCTTGGTTAAATTGTTGAAAATAGACTAGTTCTCTGATTCACCCAGGCTTATTTCCGGGCGATTTGGGGAAAACATTTGTTGCATTTTTTCGCAAACTGATGCGCTAACTCATGAATTTTGAGTGATTTGCGAATCCGGAGGCGGCGATTCGACGGTGTTTTGCGCTGTTGCGGGCGAGGCCGGGGCGGAGCGGGAAGGATGGCCGCCAGAGGAGGGTTTCCGTATGGGTGCGGAGCGGACGGTGTGCAGTAGACGGGCGGTGCGGGCGATGCTGAGCAGGTGATCGACATCCGAGTCGTAGAGCAGGCCGCGCAGGTTGGCATAGGCGACACAGGCGATGTAATCGGAGATGTTCTGGCGGCTGATGAGGGCAGGCATAGCTGCCTTGTAGGCGGCCAGCGCCTCCTGACTGGAGTCGAATTCACTCTTGTTTCGGCTGCGAGCGGAGAGACGGGCACGCTCGTATGCGGCCATGCAGAGGGCGATTGCGGGGTGGTCGAGGGGCGAGGGACCGGGAGAGGCGTCGATGACGGGATCGGCGCGGCGCTCGGCGGAGGGCTGGGTGAGAGCCGTCACGAGGGCTTGTCGAAGTTGAGTGATGCCTGGACTACTCATAGGAATAGAGTGGCAGAAATGTAGATAATTATCTGCAAATTGTCAGGAAAAAATTTAGAAATAAGTTATACTCCCACCCTTGGCAAGATATCAAACCGCAGATCCTTCGGCTTCGCACAGGACGCGAAGGATGGGGCAGCCGGCACCTGCGGTGCGGCCAGCGGCCTTCGGCTCGGAGAAACGAAATCGCTAGCATGCTGGATTTAAGCCGGCACGTACCGCTCGATGGAGAGATTCTTTGCGTGCTCCCTGGTCCTGGAGACGTCATAGGCGAGCTGCATGCGCAGGAGGTGGTCCATCTCCGGGCCGAAGGCTTTTTCGATGCGCAGCGCCATGTCGGGCGTAAGGGCGGAGTTGCCGTTGAGAAGATCTGAGAGCGTAGCGCGGCGCACCTGTAGAATCTCCGCGGCCTTTGACACGCTGAGGCCGAGCGCCTCGATGACTTCGGTCTTAATCAGGCTGCCTGGATGGGGCGGGTTCTTCATGGGCATTTAGGTCTCCTCAGTAGTAATCGATCAGGTCAATATCGCTGGCGGCATTGGCATCTTCGACCTAAGGGGCTTAGGCTCGAAGTTCTTCGATTTGCTCAAGAGGCATGATCCGCGCGACGCGTTGCATGACCTTCTTGTCTTGTTCAGCCATCTTCAAGTCGTAAGCTGCCTGCAATCGCATCCACACTTCCGGTGAGCCGCCCAGAAGGCGAGAGATCTTCAGACACATGGCGGCGGAAAGGGGCCTGCGCTCCGCCAGGATGTCATGAAGCATCTGGCGGGAGACGCCGAGAGCCTTGGCTGCGGCCATTACGGACAGGCCAACAGAGGGCAGAATATCTTCCTTGAGAATTTCACCCGGATGAACGGGCGGCAGTGCGCTCTTTCTCGGCATTGTTACCTACTTTCCGCACACGACCAACTAAGCGACAGATATGGTGAGTTCCTTGCCGAGAACATGGAAGGCTTCGGCGATGCGGTCCACTTTGGTGGCGTGAGAGAGAGTGGTGAGGCGATTGATCTCCTGCTTGCTGGTTTTCAGGCGCTTGGCCAACTCCGCCGGTCGCACATTCTGGCGAATCATCTCGTTGAGCAAAGCGCACTTGAGCGAGAGGCTTGCGGGCAGCGCGATGAGGTATTCTCCCTTCCGTTTGGCGGTGGGAGCGGGAGTGATACGGCGCTCGTCGAGATAATGCTCCAGCGCCAACTCCAATGCCTCGGCCGCGTACTTGAGAGCGTCTTCCAGCGTTTCGCCATCGGTGATGGCTTCCGGCACGTCGCGGAACGTTACTGTATATCCGCCTTCTTCGGGAAGGCCAGGAGTTAATTTAGCGGCATATTGCAACATCACTTTTCTCCCTTCAGGCCGAGCTGGCGCTTGATGCTCTCGACTGTGCCTGTACGTATCTCCTTGCCGTGCGTTGGCATTACGGTGGTTTTGCCGTTCAGGGTGACGTACATATGGGATCCTTTGCCCCGCGAGCGGTCGAATTTTGCGCCCTTGCTCTTCAACCACCGTTGGAACTCGGCGCTGTTCATTTATCGATAGTACACAAAAATGTTTACTGAGTCAAGCGTATGCGAGTACCCACAGTGGGGCCAGCGGCCAATACTCTGTCTTTTCTCGGATTTACTCCGGTGGTATCCTATCTTTATGCAGATTACCGTCGAATTGCCCGATGAGATGGCCCGGCAGATGATACCTGCCGGGGATGATCCCGCGCGCACGGCATTGGAAGATATGGCTGTGGAAGCCTATCGCGCGCACCGGCTGACGGAATACCAGCTCGCGACTCTGCTGGGAATGGGGCGGTATGAGCTGGACGGCTTCCTTAAGCGGCGCGAAGTGTGGCTGGAGTACACGACGGACGATCTGCGCCAGGAAGTGGAAGCCGGCGAACGGCTGTGGAAGATGCGCCAGCAAGAACTGGCGGCTACAGGCAAGTAGCACAGCCCATGATCGTAGTTGCCGATTCCAGCCCGCTTCGCTATCTTGTTCTCATTCGAGAAATTGAACTACTTCCAGTTCTCTATGGAAAAATTATTCTTCCACCAAGCGTGGTCCGTGAACTCACGCAGAATACGACTCCGAGACCGGTTCGAATTTGGATGGCGCATCTTCCGGAATGGGTGACGGTTGTATCTCCTCGCCTGCCGCTAGCAGAATTTCCATCCGCGCTTGATCCTGGAGAACGAGAGGCGATTGCTCTGGCCGTAGAGCTTTTCGCCGATCTTCTGCTAGCCGATGACGGAGCGGCAAGGATGGAAGCGGCGCGGCGGAAGATTCCAGTGCAGGGAACACTGGGTGTTCTTGATCTTGCCGCTGAGCATGGCCATGTCGATTTTTCGAAGGCTCTTGGCAAATTGACAGGAACAAATTTCCGGGCAGGCACAAAGCTGATTCAATTCTTTTTGGATCGAGATGCACAGCGCAAACGCTGAGGTTTGTGGATTTCCCCCTTCCGCAAAGAACGCGGAAGAATGGGGCAGCCGGGGACTGGCCGTCCAGGCGGAGGCCTTCAGCTCGGGGAACGAACGGGGAGGGTTCCCATCCTTCGCTAGAAAAAATGAAGGATGGGGCAGCCGGCACTTGCGCTTTCTATTCCTTAGCGCCAGCGGATTTCAGAAGCCTGATGATATCCGTATGGTTGAAATACTGAGCTGCAACCAATGCAGTAGCGCCATCAATCGGCCTCTTCACATTTATGTCTGCACCATTTGCAATTAACTCCCTCACGACATCCGTATGGCCTTTCTCTGTCGCAATAATTAGGGACGTGGCGCCGGAGGTTCTCCTTGCATTCACGTTAGCCCCTTTTCTAAGTAACGCCTTCACGACATCCAAGTGACCGCCATAGGCAGCAATAGTCAAAGCCGTCGCGCCTTTCGAATTCTGAGCATTAACGTCGGCCCCATTTTCGAGCAACGCCTTCACAACATCAAGATTACCGTCGATGGTCGCCACCTGAAGTGCCGTCCCCCCGTTCAGCGCTGTTGCATTCACGTTTGCGCCGTGAGCGAGCAAGGTTCTAACGGTACTTACGTGGCTGTCCTGAGCCGCTAGCATCAAAGGTGTGGCACCTTCCTCATCTCTAACGTTGATGTTTGCTCCACCGGCAATTAAACGATTTACGGTATCCGGGTCACCTTGCCTCGCTGCGATCAGCAATACCTTGTCGTCACTCATTATGACGATTTGTGGTTCCATTGTGCACCTTCCTTTTGAGACCCGACCATTATTTCACTATGACTCTTAAACAATCAATTACATATTTATAGTGTCATACTATGTGGCCCAGGGTCTCGCTTATGAATCTTGTATAAGCAATGAAGCCCATGCGAGCGAAGCGAGCGTCCGCCTGGACGGCCAGTCCTCACCAGCCGCGGGTTTGGAGTTGGTCTTTTTCTTCGAGGCCGGCGGCGGCCAGGCCCGTCATGGTTCCGGTGACCTGGGCGGCGACCTCGGCGAGAATTTTGGGGTCGTTGTAGTGGGTGGTGGCGACGACGATGGCCTTAGCGCGGGAGACGGCTTCGGCGCGCTCTTTGGGATCGTTTTCGACATCGAGAGGCGTTGCCCGCTCCTTCATGAAGATTCCCGAGCCGACGAAGATGGCCTCGGCGCCGAGTTGCATCATGAGAGCCGCGTCGGCGGGGGTGGCGATGCCTCCGGCGGAAAAATTCGGCACGGGCAGCTTGCCGGATTGCGCGACCATACGGATTAATTCATACGGAGCTTGATGGTCTTTCGCGGCGGCGTAGAGTTCCTGTTCCGAAAGCACGGTGAGGGCGCGCATCTCGCGGATGATCTGGCGCATGTGCTGGACGGCGTGAACAACGTCACCGGTGCCGGCTTCGCCCTTGGTGCGAATCATGGCCGCACCTTCGGCGATGCGGCGTAATGCTTCTCCCAAATTGCGCGCGCCGCAGACAAAGGGCGTGGTGAAGGCGTGCTTGTCGATGTGATGGGCCTCGTCGGCGGGGGTGAGAACCTCGCTCTCGTCGATGAAGTCGACGCCCAGCTCCTGGAGAATCTGGGCTTCGGCGGTGTGGCCGATGCGTGCCTTGGCCATCACCGGAATCGAGACGGCGGCGATGATTTCCTTGATGAGCGCGGGACGGGCCATGCGGGCGACGCCGCCCTCGGCGCGAATCATTGCCGGGACGCGCTCGAGAGCCATGACGGAGGTTGCGCCGGCCTCTTCGGCGATGCGCGCCTGCTCGACATTCATCACGTCCATGATGACGCCGCCTTTGAGCATCTCGGCGAGGCCGATTTTGAGGCGCAGGCTGGTGGCGGCGACAGGCTTGATTGGGTTGGAATCCGGCATGGAGAAGGCCTCGCTTAGGGGCGGATTGCGGGCTTGAGAAGGCCGCGAAATCGCGCGATGGGTTCACTTACAAGTGTAGCAGCGTGTTGGCAGAAAGATGAGCTTCGAGGTATCCCACCCATTCCGCAGAAAAACGCGGAATGGCTGGGGCACGGAGCATCCTTGATTGAACCAAAACCGATCCCACATTGACGAAAGCCCGAACTCCCCGATGCGCTGACCGATTCAATGATTCCTTAGCTCTTACCAATCCAACTGTTCTCTTTCTGGTCATCTTTCTGCTTGATTTCTCATCGAATGGCCTCTGCTCACCCACAGCCGCCGCCGTCCAGTGCGCCGCCACGCGCCAGTGCGCCGCCGCGCGCCCAGCGTCTGATCCAGCCGCTGCTGGACGCCGATGGCCAGTTGCCCGTTCTGCTGCTCGATGGGGCGCTGGAAGAAGAGATTCTGGCCACGCTTTCGCCGGAGACCGGCCAGAGAATGCTCTCCGCGAGCGCCACGCCGGCAACGCCCGTCGTACGCCGGCTGGCCGATTCTTTGAGGCGGCTTATCCCCGCCGCGACGGCTGCGGCACTCCCCGTGCTTTTATGCCCTAGTCCTGCCCGATATCACGTCAAGCGCTGGCTGGAGCCGGTGATGCCGCGTCTGGCGGTGGTGGCGGCCGGGGAGATTCCTGCGGAAATTCGCCTGCGCCCGGTGGGAACGGTGCGTTGAGAGTGGGGAGATTGGAAAAATGTCAGCCGGCTGAGCAAGGTAAGAGGTTTCAAAAAAAGAGGCGGAGATGGGGAGCGAAGTGGCGAATACGGTAGAAGCCCAGAGAATGCCGCGGCGCAGTGCCCCGGGGGTGGGTTATCCGCCGGGCGGCGCCCAGTTGCCGGTGCTGACCAGCGAACAGGAGCGGGTGTTGCTCGAGCACCTGCCGATTGTCCGCTTTCTGGCCCGCCGCATTCATGAGCGCCTGCCCCAGCACGTGGACATTGAGGATCTGGTCTCGGCCGGGGTGGTGGGGCTGATGGACGCCTTTTCCAAGTTCGACCCGGGCAAAAAAGTCCAGTTCCGCTCCTACGCGCAGTTCCGCATCCGGGGAGCGATACTGGACAGCCTGCGGACGCTGGACTGGAGTCCGCGCGAACTGCGCAGGAAGGGACGCGCGGTGGAAGAGGCCATCCGGGTGTTGATGGCCCGGATGGGGCACGCGCCGGACGAGGCCGAGGTGGCCGCGGAGCTGGATCTGGAGCTGGATGAGTACCAGCAGTTGCTGGGCGATCTGAAGGGCCTGGAGATCGGCACACTGCATCTGGAGCGCAACGAGGACTCGGGCGAGGAGGAGCTGGCTTATATACCGGGGCGTCCCGAAGAAGACCCGCTGTTCTGCTGTCTGCGGGGCGAGTTGGAAGAGCGGCTGGCCGAGGCCATTCAGAATCTTCCCGACCGGGAGCGTCTGGTGATGAGCCTCTACTACTACGAGGAGATGACCATGCACGAGATTGGCCTGGCTTTGGGGGTGGTCGAGTCGCGGGTTTCGCAAGTGCACGCCTCGGCGGTGGTGCATCTGCGGGGGGCGCTCAAAGATCTGGCGGCGCGGGGGGCCTTTGAGCGGCGGCGATCCCCCAAGGTGGCGGAACGGGAGCGTCGTTGAAGCGGGAGTTGAATACCCACCCCTTCGGTTGCGCTCAGGACAGGCTCTAGCCGCAAAAACAAGAACGCGGCGAGGGTGGGGCTCGGGCGGAGCGCTGGGAGCGATAGCCACGGAGGCGTTGGGACGCGGGCTGAGCGAGCAGGGAGGGTTTGGGATTGCCGCCAGCATCGAGCGGCGGCTTACGCTTGCAAGTAACCCGCAGGTAACCGATCAAGTAACTGGGGAATTGCACGGCAATACCGTCATGAAAACCTATGAATGACTAAAGTGATTAGCAGAGATGTCGATGAATCCGGCAAGGAGCCATGAGATATCGACATTCGCAGCATTCTCGAAGGATTGAAGTCGCTGTTGGGAACGCCCTCACTCGCGCCGGCCTCAACGCCACAGCCGAAGAGCGGCTCCACGGCGGGCGGAAGCGCGCTGGGCAGTGACCTGGCGACATTCAGCGGCGCGGGGAGCGAGGTCTCTCAGACGGCCGACGACACGGAAGTGCGCATGGACAAGGTGGCCAGCATTCGGGCGGCGCTGGCGGCGGGAACTTACAACATATCCGCCGGGGCCGTGGCCTCAAAGGTTGTGGATTCGATGCTGGGCAGTTAGGCGTAGTCCGGATTTGAATCCAGCCACCCAGCATTTTGGGGCATCCGGCATGGGAAGCGTCCCGGCAGGGGCGAAAGGAGCGATTGCGTTGCAGGAGATAGGAGAGCGTTGTGGGCGGCCGTTGCTGAAGGAACTGGTTGTTGAGGCTTCGCGGGCGTTGGCGCGGCTGGATGCGGACCGGCTGGAGGAGTTGGCACTCTCTTGTCAGGCCTTGAACCGCGATCTTGCACAGAGCGATCAGGCGCATGGAGATGCAGCCGATCACGCGGCACTGGCCCTGGAGTGCAAAGAGGCGGAAGGAGATATGGCGGTATTCGCCAGGGTTCTGGAGGCGACGCGGGACAACCTGAATGTGATGAACCGGGAGCGGGAGTTGGGCGCGGGGCGGTTGGTGTACCGCGCAGGCCACTAGAAATACATTGGTCCGCAAATACCTGAATAACGGCGAACGGAGAGCGGGCATGGGAACCATTAACTCCGCATTCAGCATTATGTCGCAGGCTCTGGATGCCGATCAGCAAGCTGCCGGCTTGAGGCAAGGCGTTTTCGCGGCGGAAAGGCTGCATGATCTGTTCTGCCAGTTCTCTGGCGCAACCGTCCCGGAGCCCAAGCCGTCTATACTCAAGGCGAAGGATCTTCTTATGTTCGCTGTGCTCCGTTTTCTTTGGAATGCGACACGCGGCCACCGGCTGGCTCCGTGGCGGAGCGAGTATCTGCGCTGGCGGATCGAGACCTACAGCGGCAAGCGGGCGGAAACGCTGACATCCATAGATGTTCTAGGATTCTTCTGGAGTTATCGCTGGGAACTTTTGAGCTATCTTGCCTGGATTGGCCGCACGAACCGCGAAGTGCGGAAAAGCAGCTAACAGCTTTCAGCTAACAGCGAACAGCGAAAAATGGCGACTGTATACTGACCACTGTCCACTGTAAACTGTCCACTGTATGAGATTCGGCTTATTACGCCTGGTTTGCTTGGCGATTACTGTACGGCTTTTAACTGTCGCAGCTGCCGGCGCACAGCAGATGCCGCCGGCTGAACCGCCTCTTCCGCTGCCCGGCACGCACATCGAAACGCCCACCCTGCACATGACGGTCAACGAGGTGCTGGTACCCACGCTGGTGGAGAAGCCCGGAGGGGGCGTGGTCTACGGCCTCAAGCCGCAGGATTTTGTGCTGGAAGATAACGGCGTGCCGCAGAAGATTCGCGTGCAGGAGGAGATGGACACGGCGCCGGTGGCTCTGGTGGTGGCGGTCGAGCTGGGCGGCGTCGGCGTGCTCGAATTCAACAAACTGGCCAAGCTGGGCCCGCTGCTGGATCTTTTTCTTTCCGACGGCAGGGGCCAGGCGGCGCTGGTGGGCTTCGACTCCAAGCCGCATCTGATCCGCGACTACACCCACTCCAGCGATGAGGTGAACTACGCGCTCAAGCGGCTTAGGCCGGGCGATGGCGGCGACGCGATTCTCGATACGGTCAGCTACGCCGTCGATCTGCTGGAAACCCAGCCCAAGGAGTATCGCCGCGTGCTGTTACTTATTTCAGAGGAGCGCGATCACGGCAGCAAGCACACCAAGACGGAGCAGTTGATCGAGAAGATCGGCCAATCAGACGTGCTGGTGCTGAGCGTCTCGTTTACGCCGGCGCGCGCCGAGTTCAGCCACGACTTGAAGGACTCAGGCGACAACCGGACGATGAACATGATCACGCCGCTGTTCATGCTGGTGCAGGCCTTCAGGAAAAACGTGACCAAAGAAGTGGCCCACATGAGCGGGGGCGAGTACCACGTCTTCACCGGCGACAAGGGCTTTGAAAAACGGGTCGTCGAGTCCGCCCAGCACGCGCGCAACCGCTACCTTATCACCTTCAGCCCCTCCGATCCGACGCCCGGCCTGCACACCATCAAGGTTCGGCTGGCCGAGGACTACGGCGCGCGGATTGTGGCGCGGGCGAATTACTGGAGGGAGGCGGAGCAGTAACGAAGCTGACAGCAGACAGCTAACAGTTTTCCCTGCGATCATCGTTCGGAAGCGAAGTAGATCCAGCGGCCGTCGTGGGACCAGCTCGGATGGACGTTGCTATCGGGGCTATTGGTCAAGCGCCAAGATACTCCGCAAGCTCATCAGGATCTCAGTGGGATTCATAAAGACTATCGCGACCGTATTCAGACTTATTCCCTACTTCAGCCCATCCACAACGTAGAGATCGGAGAGAATCCGGAACAGATTGTACGCGTAGGCCTTGCCGTCCGGATTCACCACCAGGCGATCAATTCCATAAGTGCCGGCCGGGTCGGCAGGCGTGATCTCCTTCCAGAGCTTCCTTTGCCCGCTGGCCACATCTACCAGGTAAACCTTGGTCGGCGCCTCTGTATTGGTGCGGTAGACGTAGAGGGAGCGCCCATCCGCGGTCCAGCCTGCTGGCTGTTCATCGGGCTCGACACCCGGTACCAGCCTTGGCGAGCCTCCCTCCACCGGCTCAATCCGGATCTTCCGGTCGATGTCGATGGCGATAGCGGCCACGTACTTTTGGTCGGGCGAAAGTGAGCAGCCAACGTCCAAGGCGAGGCCTTCGCTGCCGGAGATTGCTCGCGGTTCGCCGCCCTGGATGTCCTGGATGTAGAGCTGACTTCGGCTTCCCTGCCTGGCGGTAAGAACGAATCGGCGGCTGTCGGCAAACCAGGCAGCCGTGAACCCCTCGTACACGGCGATCTTGCCCCTCGGCAGCACTCGCGACTCCCCCGCTCCGGTGGGGAGCATGATCAGTTGCGGCGGCGGGTTCGACATGACCGACAGGGCCCACTTGCCATCCGGCGAGAGCCCGTAGCCGAAACCATCGCCGATCCGCACCGCCGGCGAGCCATCCGTTTTACGCAGGTAAGCGCCTTCGGTCCGGCTGCCGACGCCTGCCTCGGTAAGGAGTACCCACGTGCCGTCAGGAGAGAGAGCCCGGACGTCCGAGAAGTCGAGCCAGGCAACATCCCGCTCCCGGTCGCTGTCGGCCCTTTGGACCATCACGGAGGGGTGGATGGTGTCGCCGGTCAGCAGCACGCGGCCATTGCGGGAGATGTCCTGCAAAATGAGACGCCCCGGCACGCGCACCACCAGACGGCTCGGGCCGCCGCGGCGGCTCACGGCACGCAGTTCGAAGTTGGTTCCGGATTCCGCTGCTGTGTACCAGACCTCGTCGCCTGCCGGCGTCCAGGCGATTCCCTGTACGCCGCCGGGATAGTCGCCAGTCAGGTCGCGTTTGTTGCCGCGCAGATCGACGAGGCTCACATGCCCCTTATCATCTGCCTTCACCGGGTGCTCAGCGAACGCGATCGCATCCCCTTGCGGCGAAAAGCGCGGATGGCTCAGCCAGCCATCGGCTTGATAGAGCACTTTTCCGGCAGGATATTCCAGGCGGGAGCCTCCCCCAGGCAGCTCCGCCCGCACCACGGCAAGAGCGGAGCCATCCGGATTCCAATCCGCCTGCTGGACCATTTCCAGGAGCTTGCGCGGCGTTCCTCCGGCCAGCGGTGCACGCGCCAGCGTACCGAAAGGACACCAACCATTTGGCTGACGGTCCAGCGACAAAGCCATCTCGCCAGTGCTGGAAATGGAAAGAATGTCCGCTCCCGGCAATGGCAGCGGGCTCGATTCCGGGCTCTCCGGCCGCACCGAGAACAACTGCACCGGCCGGCCATCCCAGTATGCGCCGTACACGATGCTGTGCCCATCAGGAGCGAACCGCGCCGAGTCGATGGTCCCGCGCCTGAAGGTGAGCTGCTGAAACACCGTCTGCGAGTTCCTGTTGTGTTCCCAGCGCAGGCCGAGGAAGAAGAGCCCCGCCGCTACCAGCAGTGCCGCCGCGCCGGCAGCCCACGGCCACCAACGCCGCTGCTTCCTCGCCACCGCCGCGGCGCCCTCCCGCGTGCCCGATTCCGATTCCTCCTTCAGATCTTCCAGCGCGGCCTTCACATCGTCCATGTGCTGGAAGCGGCGCTCGGCGTCTTTTCGCAGGCAGCGCGCGATGATCCTTTCCAGCTCAGCCGGAATCCCTTTGCAAATTGAACTGACCGGCTCCGGCTCCTTCTCCAGGATCGCCGAGAGGATCGAGAGTTTCGTGTCGCCCCGAAAGGCGCGCTTGCCCGTCAGCAGCTCGTACAGCAGCGAGCCGAAGCTGAAAATGTCGCTGCGTGCGTCCACCGGCTTGCCCTGCGCTTGCTCCGGCGACATATAGCTGGGTGTGCCCACGATCATGCCCTGCACGGTCGATGGTTCCAGCGTGCGGCTGGCATCCTCGGGCTGCTCCTGGGATTCAATCAGCTTTGCCAGGCCGAAATCCAGAATCTTCACGCCCGATTTCGTCACCAGCACGTTTCCAGGCTTGAGGTCGCGGTGGATGATCCCCTGGCCATGCGCGACCTTCATCGCATCCGCCATCTGGATCGCCAGCCGAAGCGCCTGGGTCACCGGCATCGGACCTTCGAGAGGCTCACCCTCCACACACTCCATCACCAGATAGTTCGGCCCCACGTCGTACAGCGTGCAGATGTGAGGATGATTGAGCGCCGCCACCGCGCGTGCTTCGCGCTCGAACCGGTTGCTGAACCGCGCATCCGAAACTTTGATCGCCACCATGCGGTTGAGCCGCGTATCGCGCGCTTGGTAGACCGTGCCCATCCCGCCGGTGCCCAGAACGCCGACGATCTGATATGGGCCCAACTGCAAAGAGGGATTCAGCAGACCGCTTTCGGTCTGATCTAGCAGTGATCGGACCTCGCGGCGCAGTTCCTCGTCTTCCCGGCAGGCCTCGCGGAGGAACGCATCCCGCGCCGACTCCTCCCGCTCGAAAGCAGAGTGGTACAGCTGTTCGACCTGCCGCCAGCGATCTGGGCGCATGGCGTGCTCCGCGCCAATTATAACGCCGCGAAATCTGACCATCAGGCCTGGAAATATAATTAGCTTCGATATACCGTGCCAGCCTCAGCCACCTCCGGGTTACCAGCTATCCGGAAATGATCCCCATCCTCTGGATTTTATCGGTAATCGGACAAAATGCCGCGAAAAGTGTGGCATAATGTCCTTATGGGTCAAAGTGCTGCCATTCCTGTTGTTTCCCCGCCTCCTTTCACCTTCGATTGGAGGGAGATTGAGCGTGGGCTTCCGCTCTCGACGCTGGAGGAGTTTTCTGCCTATTCCGGTATTGCCGTCAAGGATTTGCTGGAGGTGGTGATTCCGGCGCGGACGCTGAAGCACCGCCGCCAGAAGAAGGAGCCGCTCAGTGTGGACGAGTCGGACCGGCTGGCGCGGGTAGCGCGGCTCTATGAACTCGCCGTCAAGGTATTCGGCGATCCTGAAAAGGCGCGGCGATGGCTGACAAAACCCAAGATTCGATTTGAGGAGCGTTCGCCGCTTTCTATGATGTACACGGGTTTGGGCGGACAAGGCGTGGAAGAGATGCTCTACCAAATTGATGAGGGTGTTTTCGCTTGAAGACCCTGTGGCGCATCAGCAATTACACCGATCTAGGCGGCTGGGGCGGGAGGAAGTTTTCCTCTCGCTGGACCAGCCTGGGCCGTTGCGTGGTCTACTTTGCCGAGTCGCCAACTGCTGCGCTTGTTGAAACACTTGTGCATCTTGAAGTGGATAGCGAAGACACTCCGGATTTCTATACGTTGTTAAAAATTTCAGTTCCCGATGGACTTGTTATTCAACCACTTGATCCTCCTGCCGAAACAGATTGGAAGCAAGACCTGAAATTGACCCGGCGCATGGGCGACGCCTGGCTGGCGTCGATGGAGACGGCGCTGGCGCGCGTGCCTTCGGCCATTGCGCCGCAGACATGGAATTATTTGCTGAATCCCGAGCATCCTGACGCGAAGCAGGTGGTGGTGGCTGAGGTGATCAAGGAACGCTTTGATAACCGGCTCTTCCGATTTGGGGCGCGGTGAGTTTCGCGCCGCCCCTCCGGGGCTCCGGAGGTATTGTTGGTTTTGCCAACTCCACCCCACGCTGAAGCGCGGGGCTAATAACCTCTGCGCCTACGGCGCGAGCGACGGATTGTTGCCGGCATGGCGCGAGTGACGAGCTGTTGCCGGAATGGCGCGAGCGCCAGGCTGTTGCCGGCAAGGAGCGGTTCGACAACCGGCTCTTTCATTTTGGCGCGGTGATCACGAGCGCGGGCTAGGAAGCTCGCGCTACAGCCGGTCAGGAGACCGGCGCTACACGAATGAATCAGGTGGTTGTGTCCGAGATCATCAAGGAACGTTTCGATAATCGACTCTTCCGATTTGGGGCGCGGTGAGCGGGGAGGGTTTGCTTTTGGGTTCCGGGCTGAATTCGATTTGCAAGAGAATGACGCAAACCGCTGATTCGTGGTAATCTCACAATAGACACCTGAGAGTGGACAGAGAAGACAAGAGGAGTAACAAACGCCGTGCTGGCGACCGCAAAGAAAACAACCCTGATTGAAAGTTTCCGCACCCACGAGAAGGACACCGGCTCGCCGGAGGTCCAGATCGCGATTCTGAGTGCGCGCATCAGCGAACTGACCGAACACTTCAAGACACACGTGAAGGACCACGCTTCCCGGCGCGGTCTTTTGCAGTTGGTCAGCAAGCGCCGCCGCCTTCTGGACTACCTGAAGACGCACGATACCGATCGCTACCGCGACGTCATCGGCAAACTCGGTATCCGCAAGTAGCCAGAGAGCCGGCCCAGAAAGCCAACTATTGACCCGGAAGTGCCCAGACCGAAGATTGGTCACGGCCCCCGTACTAAACAGGACCTGGGGCCATGGTGTACCTGGCGAATGCGACCCGCAGCCAGGGACGGCGCTGAGCTATGGGCTGAGGGTCGCCACTGCTGTTGGAATTCAGGCATCCCTGTTTCCCAGGTGCCCAAATGCAAGGCACCTGGGGCACCCGCTGATTCCCAGGTGCCCAAATGCGAGGCACCTGGGGCACCCGCATCGTGGCGGCGCATTCCCCACACAAGTTTCTCAAGCGAACACAATGAAACGAGGACACTATGTCTAAGCATGAAGTATCCGTCGAACTTGCCGGTGGCAAGCGGATGGTTTTTGAAACAGGGCGCATGGCCAAGCAGGCCTCCGGCGCCGCACTGGTGAGCACGGGCGAAACCGTCGTTCTGGCCACCGCCGTAGCCTCTTCTGAACCCAGGGAAGGCATCGACTTTTTTCCCCTCACCGTGGATTACCGCGAGTACACCTACGCCGGCGGACGCATTCCCGGCGGCTTTATCAAGCGCGAAGGCAGGCCCAGCGAAAAAGAAGTGCTGACCTGCCGCCAGATCGACCGTCCCCTGCGGCCGCTCTTCCCCGATGGCTTCCGCAACGAGACCCAGCTGATTGCGCTGGTTTTTAGCGCCGACAAGGAGAACGACCCGGACGTGATCGGCATCAACGCCGCCGCCTGCGCGCTGGCGCTCAGTGACATTCCCTTCAGCGCCACGGTGGGCGCGGTGCGCGTGGGCCGCGTGGAAGGCCAGTTCGTCGTTAATCCCACCTATGCCGAGCGCGCCGCCACCACGGTCAACATCATGGTCGTCGGCCACAAGGACGGCATCGTGATGATCGAGTCGGGCGCCAAGGAAGAGTCGGAAGAGACGATCCTGGCGGCCATCGAGTTTGGCCACGCGGAGATCAAGAAGATCATCGCGGCCGTTGAGGAGCTGGTTGCTCTGGCCGGAAAGCCCAAGCGGGCCTTTACGCCGCCGGAGTTCGACGAGGCTTACTACGCTGAACTCAAGGCCAAGATTGAAGACCGGCTCAAGGACGCGCTGGACACCAAGACGCACCCCAAGCTCGAAAGCCAGACGCTGATCAAGGCGATCAAGGACGAGTTGGCCGCCGAGCTGACTGCAGGAGGGGCCGCTGACGATCCCATCGCCAAGAAGAAGCTGGCTCACTACTACGAAAAATTGCGGGAGCAGATCTTCCGCGAGCAGGTGACAAAAGAAAGGATTAGGCCCGACCGGCGGCTCTTCGACGAAATTCGCCAGATCACCATCGAGACCAGCGTGCTGCCCCGCGTGCATGGCTCGGCGTTGTTTACGCGCGGCGAAACGCAGGCGTTGGTGACGGCCACGCTGGGCACCACCGACGACGGGCAGCGGCTGGAGAGTTATGAGGGCGAGAAGAAAAAGCCCTTCATGCTGCACTACAACTTTCCACCCTTCTGCGTGGGCGAGACAGGCCGCATGACGGGCACAGGCCGACGCGAAATTGGCCACGGAGCGCTGGCCGAACGCGCCATCACCGCGGTTCTGCCCAGCCCGGAGGAATCGCCTTACACCGTCCGCATTGTCAGCGACATTCTGGAGTCCAACGGCTCTTCGTCGATGGCCACGGTCTGCGGCGCGAGCCTGGCGTTGTTTGATGCCGGCATCGCACTCAAGGGTGCGGTGGCGGGAGTGGCGATGGGCCTGGTCAAGGAGGGCGACGATTACGCCATCCTCACCGACATCGCCGGCGCGGAAGACCACTACGGCGACATGGACTTCAAGGTGGCCGGCACGCGCAAGGGCATCACCGCTTTGCAGATGGACATCAAGATCGGCGGCCTGACTCACGAAATTCTCTCCCAGGCCATGGAACAGGCGCGCAAGGGCCGGCTCTTCCTGCTGGACAAGATGGATGCCGCGCTGGACGGGCCGCGCACCGAGCGCTCGCAGTACGCGCCGCGCATCGAGACGGTGATGATTCCCACCGACAAGATTCGCGACCTGATCGGCAAGGGCGGCGCAACTATCCGCAGCATCATCGAGCAGACCGGCGCAAAGATTGATGTGGACGACACGGGCAAGGTGAATGTCGCCTCCTGCGATGCCGAAGGCCTGAAGAAGGCGCTGGAAATGATCGGCAACCTCACCGCCGTGCCGGAGATCGGCAAGGTTTACCTGGGCAAGGTGGTGCGGCTGGCGGAGTTCGGCGCGTTTGTCGAGCTCTTCCCCGGCACCGACGGCCTGCTGCACATCTCCGAGATCGCCGAGCATCGCGTGAAGGAAGTGAAGGACGAGCTGCGCGAGGGCGACCAGGTGATGGTCAAGGTGCTGGCTATCGAGGGCAATCGCATCAAGCTCAGCCGGAAGGCGCTCATCAAGGAACAGAAGGCCAAGCTGGGATTGACGGCTCCGGCTGCGGTTGCAGCGGAAGAGGTGGAGATTTCCGCTTCCGGGTCTCAGACTGCGCCTGTTGCGCCACCAAGGCCGAGCAAGCCGCTCAATGAGTTCGACGAGCGCCAGCCCAAATCGAACCAGAGCACCATTCTGATCGAAGGCGGAGACGACTTCGACGAGGCAGGCGGCGAGGAGTTCGACGAGGAGAATGAGCCGAACTTCAACCGCGTCGATGGCGCGCCAGCTCCAGTAGCCGGACAACCGGCAGGTTCTGGCAGGCCAAGGCCCGACAACAAGAACCGCCGCCGCCGCCGCCGTCCGGGTGGTGGTGGACGCGGATAGTCTGACAGTTTTCAGTTATCAGTTCTCAGTTGTCAGCCCAAAAACGTAACAGAAAGGCCCGGAGCGAAACCGGGCCTTTTTGTGCGTGTGCATATTCAAAAGAACTGCCTACGGTGAGCGATCCAGGCGATCAATTAGCGACTGACTTTTCCCCTTTGGGTGGGAAGACGTTTCCCATGCGGTGAATCTGCGCGCCCACTCGGGCGAGCTTCTCCTCAATGCGCTCATAGCCGCGATCGATGTGATATACGCGGTCCAGAATGGACTCGCCGTCGGCGACCAGCGCCGCCAGCACCAGCGAGGCCGAAGCGCGCAGGTCGGAGCACATGACGGCCGCGGCAGAGAGCCTGGCCGGGCCGCGCACCGTGGCTGTCCGGCCTTCTACTTTAATATTCGCGCCCATCCGCGCCAGTTCCTGCACATGCATGAAGCGGTTCTCGAAGATGTTTTCCTGAATCGCGCTGACGCCCTCGGCCTGGGTGGCCAGCGCCATGAATTGCGCTTGCATGTCGGTGGGAAAGCCGGGATATTCTTCGGTGGAGATATCGGCGGCCCGCAGCTTGCCGTCCGAGCGCACGCGCACTGAATCGGAACCGAGAATCTCCACGCGAGCGCCGGCCTCTTGCAGTTTGTTGATCACGGCGCTCAGGTGCGCTGGATTGCAATCGGCCACTGTCAGGTCGCCGCCAGAGATGGCGCTGGCGATCAGAAATGTTCCCGCCTCGATGCGGTCGGGATTGATGCGATAGTGCGCGCCATGGAGCCGGCTGACGCCTTGCACGCGAATGGTGGAGGTCCCCGCGCCTTCAATCTTCGCGCCCATAGCGGTCAGCAACGCGGCCAGGTCGGCGACCTCGGGCTCGCGCGCGCAGTTTTCCATCAGGGTTTCGCCCTCGGCCAGCACTGCGGCCATCAGCAGGTCTTCGGTCCCGGTAACGGTGATCTTGTCGAAGACAATGTGCGCGCCGCGCAATCGCTCTGCCCGCGCATCCAGATAGCCGTGCTCCTGTGTGATGCGGACGCCCATCTTTTCCAGGCCCTTGATGTGCAGATCGATGGGACGTCCGCCGATGGCGCATCCGCCGGGCATGGCCACGCGCGCAACGCCGGTGCGGGCGATGAGCGGACCGAGGACCAGGGAGCTGGCGCGCATGGTCTTCACGATTTCGTATTTGGCGACGGGTTTGGAAAGCGTGCGGCAACGGATGGTGAAGCTGTGCGAAGTGCCGGCAGGCTTGACCTCGGCGCCCATCGACGTGAGCAACCGCTGCTGGGTTGAGATGTCCCACACCTGGGGAATGTTATCGAGGGTAATTTCGTCTTCGGTTAGAATCGCAGCCGCCATACAGGGCAGCGCCGAGTTCTTGGCCCCGGAGACGTGAATCGTACCGGTGAGCGAATTTCCGCCGCGAATGACAAATTTATCCATGAATGAAAAACGCCCCTGGATTACTAGTGTAAATCGAGGCGCTGAAAAAGGCGGGGAGGGGCTAGAAAACTCCAGGGCGGCAGTGATTCTTGCTATCATTCGTGAGTCAGCAGATACGCTCAAAGCAAATGGCGACTTGCCTTCTTGAGGCTCCAGGAAATCGTGCTCGATTCATGCTCAATATTGCAGTAAAATGAATTATTTTAACCCGGGGTGGTTCACAATATAGGACGCATGTTCTCATGCAACCCGGATCGCATTTCATTCCCCGAGTTGCAAAGGGTTCTATAATAGACAATGGCCGTCCACGCCCCAAGTCTCTATGAGGCTACTGGGGCGCGGTGGCCAGATCTCTTGCCCGGTGACCTCCCTTTGAATGACGCCATCACCATACGCGGCGCGCGGACGCACAACCTGAAGAACATCTCCTGCGAGATCCCCCACGGCAGGCTGACGGTAATCAGCGGCGTCTCCGGCTCGGGCAAATCCTCGCTGGCCTTTGACACCATCTACGCCGAGGGCCAGCGCCGCTACGTCGAGTCGCTCTCCTCCTACGCGCGCCAATTCCTCGAGCGCATTGAAAAGCCCGACGTGGACGAGATCGACGGCCTCGCCCCGGCCATCGCCATCAAGCAGAAGAACTCCACACGCAACCCCCGCTCCACCGTCGCCACCGCCACTGAGGTCTACGACTACCTGCGCCTGCTCTACGCCCGCTGCGGCACGGTCCACTGCGTCCACTGCGACGGCCTGGTCAAGCGTGACTCCATCGACGAGATCGCCGAGGCCGCGCTGGCGCTGGGGGAGGGAACTCGCCTCAACGTCCTCTTTCCCGTCCGCCACGCCGAAGTCGTGCCGACGGCGGAGGAAAAGCACGCGCGGCGCGCCCACAAGACAGCCGCTAAATCCGCCACAAAGTCCACCCCTGAATCCCACCTCACCGAGGCCCTCAAAGCCCGCCTCATCGAACTGCGCGCCTCCGGCTTCAACCGCCTCTATCAGCAGGGCAGCATCTTCGAGTTTTCCACTCCCGAGTCGCTTCTCGACCTGGATTTCACACTGCCCGTGTTTGTTCTACTCGACCGCATCGTCGTCAGCGCTGAAAATCGCGCCCGCATCGTCGACGCCGCCGAGATCGCCTATCGCGAATCCGGCGAGGTCATCTTCGAGGAACTCCCATCGGACTCCTCCGCTCCCCGCCCGCGCCATCGCTTTTCCGCTGACTACGAGTGCAAGAGTTGCCATCGCCCCGGCCGCGAGCCCGAGCCGCGCTTATTCAGTTTTAATAATCCCTTCGGCGCATGTCCCCGTTGCCAGGGCTTCGGCAACACCATGGACTTTGACCTGAACCTCATCATCCCCGACAAATCGCTCACTCTCAACGGCGGCGCAATCGACCCCTGGAACCGTCCCAAGTACCGCCCCTGGTTCACCGAGTTTCGCCGCCAGGCTCCCGAACTGGGCGTGCCGCTCGACGTGCCCTGGCGCGATCTGCCCGAATCCGGGCGCGAAATTGTACTGCGCGGAAAAGGCTCATTCGTAGGCGTCCTTGGCTTCTTCGCGCAGATGGAGCGCAAAAAGTACAAGCTCCACGTTCGCGTCATGCTCAGCAAATATCGCGGTTACGCCGAGTGTCCCGATTGCCGCGGCCAGCGCCTCAGGGCCGAGGCCCGCAGCGTCCGCGTCAACGGTATGAGTATTTGCCAGGTCACCGCCCTCACCATCGCCGAAGCCAAGGCCTTCTTTACCGCGCTCCGTCTCTCGCCCATGCACGAGGAGATCGCCGGCCCCATCCTCGAAGAGGTTCGCCAGCGCCTCAGTTTTCTCGATGCTGTCGGACTGGATTACATCACCCTCGACCGCCTCGCCTCCACGCTCTCCGGCGGAGAGGCGCAACGCATTCAACTCGCCACCTCGCTCGGCTCGCGTCTTGTGGGCGCGCTCTATGTTCTCGACGAACCCTCCATCGGCCTCCACACACGCGACACCGCCCGCCTCATTCGCATCTTGAAAGAGCTGCGCGATCTGGGCAACACCATCCTGGTCGTCGAGCACGACGCTGACATTCTCCGCGCCGCCGACCATCTGCTCGACCTCGGCCCCGGCGCCGGCGAGCTGGGCGGCAAGCTTCTTGCCGAGGGCCTGCTCGCCGAGATCGAAGCCAACCCCGCCTCGCTCACTGGCCGCTATCTCTCCCGCCAGCTCTCCATCCCCATCCCCGCGCGCCGCCGTCCTCCGGGCCGCGAACGCCTCGTCCTGCGCGGAGCCACCGCCAACAACATTCATTCCCTCGACGTCGAAATTCCCCTCGGAATGTTGGTCGCCATCACCGGCGTCTCCGGCTCCGGCAAATCAACGCTGGTACATCAAATCCTCTATCGCGCCGTGGCCCGCGCCCTCGGCCAGTCCGAAGGCGCCGACCCCTCCAGCGTCTACAAATCCCTCACCGGCGTCGAGCGCCTCAACGACGTAGTCCTTGTAGATCAGACCCCCATCGGCCGCACCCCGCGCTCCAACCCCATCACCTACATCAAAGGCTTCGACCTCGTTCGCGAACTCTTTGCCGCCCAGCCCGAGGCCAAACGCCATTCGCTCACTCCCGGCCATTTCTCCTTCAACGTCCCCGGCGGCCGCTGCAACACCTGCGAGGGCGACGGCACGGTCACCGTCGAAATGCAATTTCTCGCCGACGTCGAGCTGCCCTGCGAGGACTGCAACGGCACTCGCTATCAGGCCCGCATTCTCAACGTCCCCTATAAAGGCAAGAACATCCACGAAGTGCTGCAACTGACCGTCAAGGAAGCTCTGCGTTTCTTCGCCGGCCAAACCCGCCTGCTTGAAAAGCTCGCCGTCCTCGATGAAATAGGCCTCGGTTATCTCCGCCTCGGCCAGTCCGCCACCACGCTCTCCGGCGGCGAGGCCCAGCGCGTCAAGCTCGCCGCTCATCTCGCCCAGGTCCGCGCCGTCAACGCCACCGCCATGCCCTCCCAGGCCAGCCGCGTCCTCTACATCCTCGACGAGCCTACCACCGGCCTCCACTTCGACGACGTCTCCAAGCTCCTCACCGCCTTCCGCAAGCTCATCGACGGCGGCGGCTCGTTGATTGTCATCGAGCACAATCTCGACGTCATCAAATCCGCCGACTGGGTCATCGATCTCGGCCCCGAAGGCGGCGATGCCGGCGGCCGCATCGTTTGCCAGGGAACCCCCGAAGAGATCGCCACCAATCTTCATTCCCACACCGGAAAATGGCTCGCCCGGGTGCTGTGATTCATTTCACGAACGTGTCATCCTGAGCGACCCTGTACCGTGGCACATCTGCCTGAATTACAACATTGCATTGATTATTTTCTTGACAATCATCCACAGATATTGGCAATATAGTGCGCATTGTAATTGAATTTGAAAATGTGAGTGTGTTTCTTATGTCAAATACTTTTTTACGCAGTTTTTTGATCAGTGAGGTTCTTCGTAGGAATAGTAGTATGAATCGTTTAGAACTTGAAATGTTGAGTATCGAAAAGCTTATTGAGTTAAATAGAGATAAGCGTGAGGTGTCGTTTTTAACATCCGAATTCTGGGAGAAAAAGGAGCGTTTTATTCTGGATTCCTCGTCGATTCGGAGTTCAGCGCCATATTCGAGTGGATCGAGTGACAAGGCAATGATGTCCAGCTGATGATTCGTGGTGCAAGTTAATTTATTGTATCATCGGCAGAAATCGCTTTATGATCTTATTAATTTCCTGACGCTAATCTCAGGATTTCTGCGCGGAAATGAAAATCTTGACAATCATCCATTGACAATGGCAATATGGCACACGTTGGAGTTGAATCCAGAAATGGGAGTGTGATTCTCATGTTCAAGGCTGATGTGCGGGAGATTTTCATCGAGGGACTTCTTAAGGCGGACGGTAGCCTGAATAGATCCCAGCTTGAAAAGTTGAGCGATGATGAGCTTTTTGATAAAGTATCGGGGAAAGCGAGCCCGTTGTCATTTTTATTTGATGGATCGCCGAATATGAGTTCTTTGAAGATTCAGAGTTTCGCGGATAAGAGTTCTTTGCAGATTCGGAGCTCCGCACCCTATTCGAGCGGATCGAGCGACCAGGCGATGTTATCCTCCCCCAGACCCAGACGATTCTAAATTTAAGGCCGCCCGCTGTGAATTCAGGTTTACAGCGGGCACTGGCCTGGGTCTTTTCTCATCGCGTGAATCACACACGCGCTAACGAGTTGCCGGAATCGAGGGCAGTTCGTCAGTAGTGATTGCGCTCGGCGCCAATGCCATTCTGCCCCTACTGAATCACCCGTGTGCAACGCAACCGCTCCTTGACCGACAACGCCATCCACCTCCCGGGACCAAAGCGCGTTCTGGTGGCTGAATCTCTCCAGTTCTGCGTATGTATGACCCGCTTCCGCGAAGCTGGAACTGCGAAAGAAAGAGGATGCAACCAAGAGAAGACGACGTGCTTGAAGATGGGGCGGCAACGTCTTTGGATCGGACGTCGAGAGGTTGCTGATGCTTTCCTTCACCAAGTTCTCTTGGCGTATTAAAACTCCATATTGGCCCAATCCCGACCATGCATCTGCAATATATCTCCAGTCTTTCGCCGATTCTGCCTGGCGAAGTGCATCTCTAAAACCGTTCTCTGCCTTGCTGGGATCGATGATGCCAAGCGCAGCCTGCTGATAAAGCAGCCATCCGCGCGCCGTAAGCAGGGACATCGTGGCATGAGTGAGTTGATTCTCGCGCGCAAGGCATAGACCGCGCTCTAGGTATACCTCTGCCTTTTCAACCTGCATATCATCCTTATAGACGTCAGCCAGAATTCGGCATGACTCAGCCAAGTGCGGTATGTCATGTGCGGTCTCCGCGTTCTGTAGCGCAAGCGATGCAAGATGAATCGTTCGATCTGTGCGCAGGTCCTTAAGATATGCGATTACGGCGAGACCAATTAGATTCGCTGCGATTTCATGTAGCAGTGGTGGAGTTGATCGGCGGCTTAGCCTCAAGGCATGACGATATGCTTTTTGAGCTTCTTGATAGTTTCCTCGCGATAAGGAAGCGGAGCCTAGTTCATGCCAGGCCACGGATTTAACTCGGGAGTCCTGAACATCCTTATCCTTAGTCGACAATGCTTGATGCAGCCAGTGATCGGCCTCCTCTGGGTTATCCATCCGGTTGTAAAGGCGTGCAAGCTGTGTTGCAAAAATAGCGCGCAACGAAGAAGCAGAGCCCTGGGTTGAAAGGTAAGCATCCAGAAACAAGAGGCAATGTATTCCCTCCAAAGCCATCCCTCTCTCTGCCCATTGTTCAAAATAGTCGAAACCGCCACCTACTAGCACGAAAGAGAGTCGGATTGGATCCTCTGCTTGACAAAGGTGAAAGGGCAAATGTAAAGCAATACTCCCGGTAAAACTCGTGTTGCGTTCAGTTAAAAGTTTCCATCCGTAATCTGCCAAGCCACGATGCCCTTTATTAATACTTACAAAATATACTCCTGCATTGGTCTTATTCATTAGCCAATCGGCGAGGGATTTATGGTGGGCCTTGATGATTTCATGTCCAGCTTCAGTTGTTGTGGGGAAGAGTGAGCCAACTACAAGTATAAAATCATGAAGTTCTTCCTCCTGCCAGTTAAAAAGTTGCTGGAGAATGTCCGTAGAAAGCGGCTCGCAGGCTGCAAGAATGGCTCCCAAGGCGGGGCGCACGTTATTGCAGTACTTGTCCAAATCATAAAAGTATCGCTTGAAGTCCAAATAGTATTTGCCGGAGAGACCTTGGGGAAACTCGTTCGGGCGGTCTAGCGAAAGATGTCCGTTGTGGATGTACTCACAAAAACTCTCAGCGTAGAGAAAGATGCCTTCACTCTTGTCAAGGATCTGCCTGATAAGCCGGTCAGCGTCGGTATGGCCCTCCAGGTGCTGCGATAGTTCGCGGCGTAGGTACTCGCGAATGTCGGCGCGGTTGGATTCGGTGGAAGTGTCGAGAGTGACTGGTTTCAGCCCTTGCAGCGGCGCGATCACCTCGCTCTCCGGACGGCTGGTTGTGACAATGCCTATCCACTCCGGCAGTCGCGGCGCATTCCGCGCCAGCATTTCTACCAGTTCGTTGCGTCCGCCGCCGCCCGCCTCGTCGAGCGCGTCAATGATAATCAAATACCGCTCGCGTCCGCCACCGATACAAAGATTTAGCGGGTTGGTGAGGAGGTAACTGAAGAGTTCATCAGAACTTTTACGGCCCAAATCTCTGATTTCCGGAAGTGTCAGCAGCAGTTTGCGATAATCCGGAAGCCGCGTGGCAATCTGAAAGGCAAGCGTGGGCACAATCCGTTTTGCGCTGCTGTGCTCAGGTTCGTTGTACTGGCAGAACTGAGCCGCTATCGCCTTATCGCGCCCAAAATGGCAAAGGTGCGCCGCAAAGGTGCTCTTGCCCACGCCGGGAGCGCCCACAATCCAAAACAGTCGTGAGGAGCGGTCGTCTCCATTCCGCCATTGTTCTACTGCATCAAAGAGCCATGTGCGCCCCACAAGCGGCTTCTTGAGCAGTTCGGCCATGCGGAAATCCGAGGAAATCGGTTTGAGGCATTCTTCCAGCGCGGCAATCTCCCCGGCAAATGTCCGGCTCTGTTCGCTCTCGATAACCCGGACAATCTCCGTGAGTTTGCATTGGTACCACTCTTCCCACACGGCCTTGTCGGCAGCCTGACGCTCCTTCCAGTCGTGCATATCCAGCCACTGAATGTGGCCGATGCTGGGCGGAGGCTTGACCTCCGTCTCGCTCTCTACAAGGACGGTCTGGATGTTCGCGCCTTTGTAGCCGATGGCAATAGCCAGCTCATCGAGGCAAACGCCGGGGTCGCGGGTCGAGTACTTTGAAAGGAACGAAAGAACCCGGTTGCTGCCAATGATTCCGTCAGTAATCTTGCGCCGCCAGTCATCTCCAGCCTTGATATTGCTCTTGTCGATCCAGACATCGTGTCCGCGGCCCTTCAAGTCGTCATAAATTCGCTTGACAAGTTCTTCGTTCTCGTCGTGCCCATAGCTGAGGAAGATGCGTAATGGCGCGGAACGGGCCGGGCTGCTGTTGAGATCGTCCCCCATGCAGTTTTCCTCGATGAATCTTTATATTATCCTGGACGCAGGGTATAGCCCCCTCCGCCCGTCACACCAGCACCACCAACTCGCTATACGGCTTCAACCGCGCATCCGTCGTCACCAGATACAACGGCTCGCTCAGCGCCTGCGCAATCAGAATCCGGTCACATGGATCGCGGTCACACCGCAGGTGGCCGGGCACTGTACACTGACAACTGATCACTGTCTCGGCCACTCCCAACGCGCCAGATGAGTAAAACCGCAATCACACACGCAATTACGCATTGATCTTGCCGGGCTTACGCGCAATGACGCATAAAATTCGCGGTAACTACGCGCAACTACGCGTAAAATTCGCTAAAATTACGCGCAATGACGCATATTTCCGCCAAAAACTGTACGCGCATGTACGCATAACCACTCAAAAGCGAATTGGACTAAACATGTCCAGAAGCGCGCAACAGCCGCGATACTCCGAAATCGAAAAAACAGGGCCAAGGCCAGGAGATACAAGCCGAGCAGAGTACCCAACACAAATCGTATTTTCATAACCGCTCCGGTCGCGTAATCTGATTCTATGCCCACGTTCGAATTTCTCTCGTTGACGGAGCAGTCCCCGGAGCAGGAGCACTTCATCTCCTTCAGCCACGTGGGCATCTCCTTTGACGGCCGCTCCGTTCTGGAGGACGTGAGCTTTTATGTAGATCGCGGCCAGACCCTCTGCATCCTGGGCCGCAGCGGCGTGGGCAAATCGGTGGCCCTGCGCATGCTGATGGGCTTTCTCACCCCGGATTCGGGCTCCATCCGTGTCGATGGCCAGGAGATCACTACCCTGAGCGAAGAGGGCATGCGGGCCATTCGCAAGCGCATCACCATGGTCTTCCAGAACGGCGCCCTCTTCGATTCCCTCAGCGTGCGAGAGAACGTGGCATTTCCCCTGCGCGAACACGGCGGCATGAACGAGGAGGAGATTCTTGAGTCGGTGGACCGGCTCATCGGCCTGGTCGGGGCAGAGGACGTGGCCGATGCCCTGCCAGCCAGCCTTTCCACCGGACGCAAGCGCGCCGTGGCTATCGCCCGCGCCCTCGCCGCCAAGCCGGAGGTAGTGCTCTACGACGAACCAACCACCATGGTCGACCCCCTCATCGCCCGCATTCTCGGCGACCTGATCGAGATACTCAAGCGACAGCTTCGCTTTACCAGCATCGTGGTCACTCACGACACGCGCTTTGCCGAGCGGCTCGCCGACCTCGTCCTCTTCCTCCATCAGGGCCGGGCCCTGTATTTTGGCCCACTCCGGGGCTTCCTGGACTCTTCCGACCCTGACATTCAGCAATTTTTGGCCCTGGACGCCTATACGTTACCTTCGGAATAAGATACAGCTCACTCCGTAACCACGCGACAACAGATTCTACTTGCCGTCCTTACTATCCCCGGGCGATGCTGTAGAAGTTGGTTACGGTGAGTGAAGACATGGTCAGAGGGCCTTTTTGGGGAGATAACCCGGTCGACCGCAAGTGCTCCGCAACCGGTTATTTGCGGTATAATTTTTTCCAATGGATTTTATTCCATTGGAGCGGTCTAATTCCCCTGCAGGTGCTCGTTGAATTCGCTCCGATGCGGTCATAAAGGCCCCCTTAGCCCAATGACCACAAACTCATGCCGCGGCACGCTGATGGCGGCATCTTATGACGACAAAGAAGATCATATCCGGGCGATTTCGGCCCGGAATAGATCATCGATGGCGGCGGGAATTGTGCTGGTTGCTCGTAAGTCCATTACCGGGATAAGATGTCAGACCGGGAATGGGCTGGGTTCATTTTAGTACTGGAAGATTTGCTGGGGATATTCGAGTAGTTGCAACCCCCACTTTTATTACCTTTGTGATCGTTCGAGGTCTGCGTAACGCCTATGGCAACATCGGAATTCTGGCAAAAACTATCCACATCCGCGTCTTCCACGCAGTCTTGGGCGGTGGGAAAGGCAGATGACGCCACGAGAGGCTCGCAGGGCAGGGTCCGGGTGTGGATGTTCCTGGATGCGCTGACGATTTTGGTTGCAACGGTCCTGGCCACGCTTTACAGGCAACATTTGGACCCGTTGACGGGAGCAAGAGGGTTCTGGCGCGGCACGCTGATTCATGGCCGGTCCATGGGCATCCTGCTGGCCCTATTGTGTTTCTTTGCAGTCTCGCTAATCGTTATCAGCCGGCGTTTGAATTTGTATACGCCCACACGGCTGCACAACATACTCCACGAGCAGCTTCTCAGCATACGTGCCTGTCTTACCTCGGGACTGCTGCTCACCGGCACGCTGTACCTGGTGCATGCCGAAGACATTTCCCGCGCCATCGTGCTGCTTACGGTGGGCCAGGTCACCATCCTTCTCAGCCTGCGCCGCTTGATTTATCGTCTCGTGCTTTACCGCAACTTCGAGCAAGGGGTGGGCACGCGCAACGTGCTCATCGTGGGTACCGGGCCAGAGGCGCAGGCTCTGCGCCATCACCTGGATAGCATTCGCCATCTGGGATATTCATTCAAAGGTTTCATTGAATTGCCCGGCTCAGGCCAAAGCTCTGCTGCACCCACCGCTGCGCCCTCCCGCGACGTGGTTGGCTCGCTCGAGACGCTCTTCCAGGACACGCGCAAACATTTTGTGGATGAGATCTTCTTTACTACCCCCTGCGAGCGCGACGTTATCCAGGATACCCTGGCACAGGCTCGCGAGCATGGCGTGGACCTGCGCATTATCCCCGAAATGTACGATGGCCTCACCTGGAACAGCTCCATCGAATACGTCGGCCAGTTTCCGACCATTCCGCTGCACCGCGGCCATGTGCCCGAATTAGCGCTGATGTTCAAGCGCGCCATAGACTACGTCTTCTCCATCGTCGTATTGATCCTGCTTGCCCCGCTGCTGCTGGCCATCGCCATCGCCGTCAAGCTGGATTCCCCCGGCCCGGTCTTCTATCTTTCCGAGCGCATCGGCAAAAAGGGCCGCGTCTTCCGCTGCATCAAGTTCCGCACCATGGTGCACGGCGCGGATAAGCAGCGCGCCGCCATGATGCACCTCAACGAGCGCGAGGGCGTACTCTTCAAAATCTCCGGCGACCCCCGCATCACCAGGCTGGGCCGTTTCCTGCGTAAGTATTCGCTGGATGAGCTGCCCCAGTTCTTCAATGTATTGCGCGGGGACATGAGCGTGGTTGGTCCGCGGCCGCCCATCGGCAGCGAAGTGCGCGAATACAAGCTGAGCCACCTGCGCCGGCTCGATGTAACCCCAGGAATCACCGGCCTATGGCAGGTGCAGGCCCGCCAGGATCCTTCCTTCGACAGCTATATCTCGCTGGATGTGACCTACATCGAAAACTGGAGCCTCTGGCTGGATATCCAGATTATCTTACGCACTATCGGCGTGGTCCTGGCTGGAACCGGAACCTAGCCATTAGCTTCCAGCCTTTTTTTGATCTGGCAGAATCTGTAGGAATGCGTTTTTCGGAGCAATGCTGCGCCGAGGTTTCTATGGAACAGATATCGATCCTTTGCGACGGAGTGAACCACAACTACTGGGCGCGCGACCGCCAACTGCAGGTGTGCGCGTTGCTTACTGAGGAACAGTTTTTGCGGCCGGTTGGAGGCAGTTTTCCATCGGTGCGCGATACCCTGGCGCACATGCTGGCTGTTGAGTGGCTTTGGCTGGAACGCTGGAGAGGGAAATCCCCCAAATCGCTGATTCCGGCAGACGATTTTCCGGCGCTTGAAGCTGTTGTGGAGGTGTGGAACGCGGTCGAGCGCCAGATGCGCGATTATCTGGCTGGTCTGGATGCGGAAGCGCTGGCGCGCCCTCTGACATATATCAATTTTCAAGGCGAGGAGTGGACCTATCCGCTTTGGCGGATGATTGCGCATGTGCTGAATCACCAGAGCTACCATCGCGGCCAGGTGGCGACCCTGCTGCGCATGTTGGGAGTACAGCCTCCACACGTCGATTTCCTCGTGGGGCAGGACATGGACTTTCGGCTTTGATTCTGCGCTGATTTCATTAGAAATAATCTGAGTGCAGAGGGCCGGCGTCCCTGCGAATCTATGCACTGGATTAAACTGGAATTGTGAAGATCGCGCTGGCCCAGATCAATCCGACAATCGGGGATTTCACCGGAAATCTCGAGAAGATTGTCGCGGCCAGCCGTCGCGCCGCCGCTCAGGGTGCGCGCCTCACCATCTTCTCTGAACTGGTCCTTTGCGGTTACCCGCCCGCCGATTTCCTTGAAAAGCCGAGTTTCCTGGCTCGTTGCCGCGTGGCTGTCGATGAGCTGGCCGCAGCCACCCGCGACCTACCTACCGCCGTGCTGGCCGGCGTGGCGCTGCCGGCAGAACGAGAGAAAGCCAAGCCAGTGTCCCCTCAGGCTGGAATTTGCTGGGGTGAACGGCCGGCCGTCAACGCCGCAGTCCTGCTCGATGGCGGCCGCATGCTGCTCGAACAGCACAAGCAGCTCCTGCCGTTCTACGATGTCTTCGACGAGCAGCGCTACTTTGCTCCATCGCGCTCCCAGCAGGTGGTCGAACTGGACGGCCTGCGGCTGGCCATCACCATCTGCGAGGATGCTTGGAACGACAAGAATTTCTGGCAACAACGCCTTTATACCGTCGACCCGGTTGAAGAGCTGATGCGCCAGAAGCCCGCCCTTCACATCAATCTCTCCTCGTCGCCCTTTTGGCACGGCAAGCGCGTCCTGCGCCGCCAGATGCTCTCGGCGATTGCCCGTCAAAATGGAATTCCGGTGCTGCTATGCAACCAGGTGGGAGGCAACGACAGCCTGATCTTCGACGGCTCCTCGCTGGCTCTGAACGCGCGAGGAGAGCTCATTGCCCAGGCCGCCTCCTTTGCCGAGGACCTGGTTCTCGTTGATCCCTTCGCTGCACCACCCGTCCCTGCTCCCCCAGAGGACGATACCGAGGCCGCCTACCGAGCTTTAGTGCTGGGCACGCGCGATTATGTGCGCAAGTGCGGCTTCACGAAAGCCTTAGTAGCCTTGAGCGGCGGCATCGACTCCGCCCTGGTGGCGGCCATCGCTGCCGAAGCCCTGGGCGCGGAAAATGTCGTTGGCATCGGCATGCCCAGCCCCTACTCCTCTGCCGGCTCCATCGACGACAGCCGCCGGCTGGCGGCCAATCTGGGCATTCGCTACGAGGTCATCGGCATCAGCGGCCTCTTTGCGGAGTTCACCCGCGCCCTGGAGCCGCTTTTTGCGAAAACCAAGCCGGACACCACCGAGGAAAACATCCAGTCCCGGATTCGCGGCGTCCTGCTCATGGCTCTCTCCAACAAGTTCTCCGCGCTGGTGCTCACCACCGGCAACAAGTCGGAGATGGCCGTGGGCTACTGCACGCTCTACGGCGACATGGTTGGCGCGCTGGCGGTCATCGGCGACCTGGTCAAGACCCGCGTCTACGCCGTTTGCCATTGGCTCAACCGGGGCAGGGAAGTCATTCCCCAGGCAATTCTCGAGAAACCGCCTTCGGCCGAGCTGCGCCCGGACCAGAAGGATACCGACTCGCTGCCGCCCTACGAGGTTCTCGATCCGATTTTAGAGGCCTATGTCGAGCGCTATGAGACCCCCGAGCAGATCGCCCGGGATAACGGATTTCCCCTGGAGCTCGTCCAACAGGTGGTGCGCCTGGTGGAGCGCAGTGAGTACAAACGCCAGCAGGCCGCCCCCGTCCTCAAGGTGACCTCCAAATCCTTCGGCATGGGCCGCAGATTTCCTATTGCTGTTAAAGTTCAGGTATAAAGCGAAAGGTAAACTGATTCCAATGTCCAAGTATGGTTTAGATGCCGGAGAGATACGTGTGCTCAAGTCGCTGAAGACACCGGAGCGGATTCAGCAGTTTCTGGATCACGATATCGCGTACAACAAAGAGCCGGAGGGCGCAACGGTTCGTTCCCCACGCCGGGTGCTGCGCGACCGGGTTGCTCATTGCATGGAAGGCGCGCTGCTGGCTGCGGCGGCGCTCAGGGTGCAGGGCTATCCGCCCTTACTGCTGGATCTGGAGTCGGTGCGCGACGACGACCACGTGCTGGCGATATTCAAGCAGCGGGGATGCTGGGGCGCGATTGCCAAATCGAATTACAGCGGTCTGAGATTCCGGGAGCCGGTGTACCGCAGCCTGCGGGAACTGGTGATGTCGTACTTCGAGCACTACTTCAACCTGGCGCGGGAGAAGACGCTGCGCAATTATTCCCGCCCGGTGAATTTGGCGCGGTTTGACCGCATTGGCTGGATGACGGCGGATGAGGATCTGTGGGTAATCAGCGAGCACCTGGCGAAGATTCCTCACGTGCCGTTGCTGCGGAACGGGACCAGACGCCAGATGGCCCGTGTGGATGACCGGCTCTTTGCGGCGGGGCTGGTTGGGCGGGCGGAGTGAGAGAAAAGGACAGGGAATAGGGAATAGGGAATAGGGAATAGCTAAAGACCCTCCGAGGCTAATGCCTTACATATCAAGACACGCTCTTTCAATGTGCTGAAGCCCGATACTCACTACGTTATTCGACTGGATTGGACGGAGGAATCTCGAGGGCTCCGGTGAGGCTGGAGACGCGCTCGACAGAGTGGCTGCGGCACCAGGACTCGAGACCGCGGGAGATCCGTTCGACGGCTCTGGGGTCGGCGAAGCTGGCCGTTCCCACCTGGACAGCGGTGGCGCCGGCGAGCATGAATTCGACAGCATCTTCCGGTGTGGTGATGCCGCCCATGCCGATGATGGGGATGGAGACGGCCTTGGCGGCCTCGTAGACCATGCGCAGGGCGATGGGCTTAATGGCCGGTCCGGAGAGGCCGCCGGTGATGTGCGGCAGGCGCGGCTTGCGGGTTTCAGCGTCGATGGACATGGCGAGAAATGTATTGGACACGCTGACCGCATTGGCGCCGGCGCTTTCCGCGATATGGGCCATGTGGGAGATGGAGGTGACGTTGGGCGAGAGCTTGACGATGAGCGGGCGGGTGGAGGCGGTGTTGGCGCGGCCGACGAGGTATTCGAGCGAGCCGGGATCGACGCCGAAGGACATGCCGCCGGCGTGGACGTTGGGGCAGGAGGCGTTCAGCTCGTAGGCGGCGATGCCTTCAGCCTGGTTGAGGCGCTCGATGACCGCGATGTACTCGCCCACCGTGTAGCCGAAGACGTTGACGATGACGCGGGCGCGGGGGTAGCGGCGTAAGGGGGGGAGCTTGCGGGCGATGAACTCCTCGACGCCGACGTTTTGGAGGCCGATGGCGTTCAACATTCCGGAGGCAGTCTGGATGATGCGCGGAGGGGCGTTGCCGGCCATGGGCTCGAGGGAGATGCCCTTGGTGACGAAGGCGCCGATGCGCTCCAGCGCGACGATCTCTTCAAACTCGATTCCGTAGCCAAAAGTGCCGCTGGCGGCGATGATGGGGCTGACCAACTCCAGGCCTGCCAACGAGACTCTCATGTCGGGTTTCACGCGCGGGATTCTTCCTTTATGACAGTTGGTCAGTGGACAGCCTGTTCGGCGAGCTATTTGACCGGCTTAATGGCCTCGGTGAGCACGCGGCCCACCGAGGCCGAGGGCTGATTGACGCCGGCCAGCGAGGCCAGCGTGGCGGCCAGGTCCACCGGGGCTACACGTCCATGATACTCGCCAGGAACAAAGGGCGCGCCATAGAAGGCCAGCGGCACGTGACGGTCATAAGACCAAGGGGCGAAGTGGGTGGTTCCAGCAAAGGGCCCGGTTCCCTGCAACTGATAGGCGTCGAGCACCGCCATGACGTACCAGTTGCCGTGCTCGGCATAGCTGTGGGCAAGAAGGCGTCCCCACTCGGAGGGAGGCAGGAGGCCATTGGCCAGTTGCAGCCGGGTGTAGACGGCTTGCACGTGGGGAGAGGCGGGCAACCGCTGCGTGGAGGGTTGGACAACCGGAGGCGGAACTCCGGCAAGAAACTTTGGCGGGTGGGGGTCCTGGCTGGCCACGGCCGCGGGCAGCAGGGACGCCACTTCGTCCTCGGCGGCTTTTTCATCCACGCCCACTTTTTTAAAGGTTCTGTTGTCCAGTGTGATGTATGGAAGGTCGGGATCGGGCAGCAGGTAGTTCAGGCGGCGGCCGGGCGAATGGCGCTTGTTCAGCTCAGCGTTGAGGTTGTCATAGACCTTGATCATGTCGATGGCGGCCGCGTGGATGCCGAGTTTGGCCGCATCGCCGGGAATGGGCGGAATGCCGTGATCGGCGGTGAGCGCCAACCAGATGTTGCCCAGGCCGATGGTCTGATCGAGCCAAATGTTGAAACTGTCGAGATCGCGATCCAGGCTGAGAATCATCTGCTCTTCGGAATCGGAGTCCGGGCCTAGCTGATGGCCCTGAATGTCGTTGGCAGAGAGCGAAATGACGAGCAGGTCAGTGACGCCGTTTACGCCAAGTTTTTCGCCGGTGATGAGAGCGCGGGCGAAGTCCAGCTCGTAGCTGTTGGCGGCGGGCGTTCTTCCCACCAGCTCGTAAAACTGCGTGGTTCCCTGCGCATTGGCTTCGCGCTCGGCCTGCGCGGGTCGTTCGCCGTCGTTGAAGGCGCTCGCCCAATCAGGCAGGTGTTCCATGTAGTAGGTGGAGGTGGTGAAGTGGCCGCTGGAGTTGTCGATCCAGAATGCGCCGTTGGCGGCTTGGCCGGCGGGCAGGATGGCCGCGCGGTCCTTGAGCGAGATGCCGTAAACATGCGAGCGGCCCTTGGTGGCCAGCCGCAGCTCGTCGCCCAGCGTGGTCGAGCGCAGATTGAGCGGCGAGGCGCCAATGACCCAGCTGGTGGCCCATCCGGGCGCACCGGGCATATTGGCAGGAATGGAATCATGGGGCAGATCGACGAGTTGATAGCGCTCGTCCTGAACGGAAGTCACCTTGGCGTCATAGGAGCGGGCGGCGTCCCACCAGTCGTTGGACTCGATGCCGTGGCCGTCGGTGTAAGCGCCGGTTCCGATGGTGGCGTGGCCGGGGGCGGTCTTGGTGTTGGCGTAATCGTAGTAGCAATCGGTAAACCAGGCGCCTTCCTTCATAAAGAGATTGAAGCCGCGGCCCTTGAACTCGGCGCGGTCGCGGTTGAGATAATCGCCGCGGAACTGGTCGATGACCACGATGACGATCAGTTTGGGCTGGCCAACGTAGGCCTGGGCGGGAGCGGCAGCGGGCAGCAGAATGGCCAGAAGCGCGACCAGGCAGATAAGCAGGGCTGAGAGAGAGCGGCTTCGCGGTTGCATGAGCTAATTGTAAACACAGGAATGTTACAGGGTGTTCAAACTAAGGAAGAAATCGGCAGGATGGCACTGTACAGACGGCGAAATCGGCCAGCAACCATAACGAACCGCCCGCTACTATTTTGCCGGATTGGTATTTTAATCTGACGTGGTATACCATCGATGAATCGACCTAGCGGAGGCAGCGGCCATGCGAGATATTGCGTACACAGTGCATACGTTTAAGGAAGGACGGACGTACATTGCCTATGTACCGGAGCTCGATCTCTCCAGTTGCGGCGCGACCGCAGACGATGCGCGCAGAAATATCCGCGAGGCCGTACAGGGATTTCTCGAAACCAGCGAGGAGATGAACACACTCGACGAAATCCTCGCAGAGGCCGGTTACGAACGGTTGGGCGATTCCTGGCGCGCCCCGGAGTTCATCTCTCTTGACCGCGAAACGGTAACGGTGCCGTAATGCCCTCGCTACGACCCGTTTCGTACAAGACGCTCGTCAAGGTCTTCGAGCGGGATGGATTCCTCTTCAATCGGCAGCGCGGCGATCATCTCATCTACACCAAACCGGGAGTGAGGCGACCACTCGTACTCCCAGCCTATGATGAGATTCCAGTGTTTGTCGTCAAGAACCTGCTTCGCACCGCCGGATTGAGCCGGGAACGATTCTTCGAATTATTGCAGAATCTATGATCGGGCACCGAATGCCATGAGTTCGATTAGGCAGACAAACAGTGCGGAGAGAGAACGTTGCATGGAACTATATTTAATAACCGAGTGTTACAGGACGTTCAACTTGGAATGATTCAAAATAAGAAGCGCGATTATTTGCTAAGTAAATACAGGCGGCCTCGAGGAAGCCGCCCAAAGGTCCCTGAGTGTTGAACAGTTATGCGCCTACCGGCTCGCTGGCGTTGACTTTGACGGGTGTGAGCCAGCCGAAGCGGTCGGGTTTGAGGCCGTTGGCGATGCCGAAGAATTCGTCGGCGATTTTCTTGGTGATATCGCCGGTTTTTCCGTCGGCAACAACGATGCGGTCGATGGAGCGGATGGGGGAGACCTCGGCGGCGGTGCCGGTGAAGAAGACCTCGTCGGCGATGTAGAGCAGTTCGCGGGGGATGGGCTGCTCGACGACCGTGTAGCCGAGGTGGCGGGCGATGGCGATGACGCTGTCGCGGGTGATGCCGGAGAGAGCCGAGTTGCCGAGCTGCGGGGTGTAGAGAACGCCGTTGCGGACCACAAAGACGTTTTCTCCGGAGCCTTCGCTGACCAGGCCGTTGACGTCCAGGGAGATGCCCTCGGCGTAGCCGTTGATGTCGGCCTCCATGCGGATCAATTGGGAGTTCATGTAATTGGCGCCGGCTTTGGCCAGGGCGGGCAAGGTGTTGGGGGCCAGGCGGTTCCAACTGGAGATGCAGACGTCTGCGCCGCCGTGGCCGGCGACGTATTTGCCCCAGGGGAAGTTGGCGATGTAGACCTCGATGGGCGAGCCCTTGGGGCTGACGCCGATTTCGCCGTAGCCGCGGAGCACGACGGGACGGATGTAGCATGGCGCAACCTCATTGGCTTCAATCACATCGACGACGGCCGAACAGAGCTCGTCGAGCGAGAAGGGGATCTCCATGCGGTAGATTTTTGCCGAATCCAGAAGGCGCTGCATGTGCTCCGGCAGGCGAAAGACAGCCGAGCCCTGCGGCTGGGCGTAACAGCGAATTCCTTCAAAGACGCTGGAGCCGTAATGGACGACATGACTCATCACGTGGATGGTCGCCTGTTCCCAGGGAATGAGTTTGCCGTTATGCCAGATTTTAGAGGTGGCTTGGATAGGCATGAATTCAATGCTCCTTGGTTGTGCCGTGCGCGTACACTTCAGGGTAGCGCGAGAGAGGCGGCTTTGTCACGGAAGGTGGGAAGGCCGGGCAGTGGCTCATGCGCCTGTTGAGATAGGGGCGCTATGACGGGTCCGGACGGCATTGGCAACATTCGCGTGGTGCGTGTATTCTAGAGCGGAATCAGAGTAAACGTGCGCTTACAAAGAGTCTTGAATGTGGCTTTTTCTTGAGGAAAAAGCCACTTGACGGGCTTGCTTTCTAGGTATAGCTACTCTGATTCCGCTGTAGTGGTCAGACCTCATCAATTCCCAATGAGGAAGAGGAGTAACGGCCGATGAGTCAAGGATTGAATATCCGCAAGGATGCGGAGCTGGATTTTCTGTCGCTGGGCGCGCTGGTGCACCGGCTCGATCCGGGGATCATACCCTTCCGCAAGGCGACCGAGTGCCAGATCCACGTGAGTGGCGGCGAGTTCAACGTGGCCGCGAATCTTTCGAATTGCTTTGGCATGAGGACGGCCATCGTTTCGGCGATGGCGGACTATCCGATCGGCGATCTGATCGCCGAGCGGGTGCGCGCCATGGGCGTGAAGCCGTTCTACAAGCACTTCAAGCACAACGGGGTGAACGGCCCCAACATGGCCACCGTCTACAGCGACCGGGGGCACGGGGTGCGCCCTCCGGTGGTCTTCTACAATCGCTGCAATGAGGCGGCGGGGCAACTGAAGCCGGGGGATTTCGACTGGAAGGCGATCTTTGCCAAGGGCGTGAAATGGGTGCACTGCGGGGGAATCTTTGCGGCGCTGTCGCCTACTACCGCGCCGCTGGCCGCGGAGATGATGAAGGAAGCCAAGGCCGCGGGCGCGATTACCTCTTTTGATCTGAACTTCCGCGAGAAGCTGTGGAATATTCACGGCGGCGCGGAGAAGGCCGTGGAGACGATCGGCAAGATCGTGGAAAACGTGGATGTGCTGGTGGGCAACGAAGAGGATTTGCAGAAGGGGTTGGGCATCCCGGGACCAGAGGTCGCGGCTAAATCGAAGCTGGACCCCAGCGTCTTTTTCGGCATGATCGACAAGGTGGTGAAGAAGCATCCGCATGTGAAGGTGGTGGCTACGACGCTGCGCGAGGTGCACTCCACCAACCGGCATAGCTGGAGCGCGGTGGCGTGGATTGACGGCAAGACTTACACCGCTCCGACGGCGGAGCTGGATGTTCTGGACCGGGTGGGCGGCGGCGACGGCTTTGCGGCGGGGTTCATTTATGGTCTCCTGACCGGCGAGACGCCGGAAGAGGCAGTAAAACTGGGATGGGCGCATGGCGCGTTGCTGACCACATTCCCCGGCGACACGACCATGGCGACGGTGGAGCAGGTGAGAGCCTTTGCCAAAGGCGGGTCGGCGCGCATCCAGCGCTGACAAGAAACAAGCGTGGACCGGGAGGTCCACGCTACAGCCGGCCGGGAGGCCGGCGCTACAATTTTATGAAAGATTTTGGAGAATGTATGCCGGAAGCATTGTGTGATATTGGCCTGATCGGCCTCGCTGTGATGGGACAGAATCTTGTTCTCAACATGAACGACCACGGCTTCAAGGTAGCCGTTTTCAACCGCACCGTATCCAAGGTGGACATTTTTCTGGCGAACGAGGCCAAGGGGACGCAGGTTGCTGGAGCGCACTCGCTGGAGGAGTTCGTCAAACTGCTCAAACTTCCGCGCCGGGTGATGCTGATGGTGAAAGCGGGCGACAGTGTTGATCAGACGATTGAGCATGTACTGCCCTATCTTGAAAAAGGCGACATTGTGATCGACGGAGGGAACTCGCTGTTTACCGACTCCAACCGCCGCACCAAAGATTTAGCCGCCAAGGGAATTCTGTTCATCGGCACGGGCGTTTCCGGCGGTGAGGAAGGCGCGCGGCGCGGACCTTCGATCATGCCGGGAGGAAATCCTACGGCGTGGCCGTATGTGAAAGATATTTTTCAGGCCATCGCCGCCAAGGTGGAGGATGGAACGCCTTGCTGCGACTGGGTGGGCGAGGACGGCGCGGGGCACTTTGTCAAGATGGTGCATAACGGCATTGAGTATGGCGATATGCAGCTGATCTGCGAGGCCTACGACCTGCTGCAGCGCGGCCTGGGATTGAGCGCCGATGAGCTGCACGAGGTTTTCGCGGAGTGGAACAAAGGCGAGCTGGACAGTTACCTGATCGAGATTTCCAGGGACATTTTTGCCCACAAAGATGAAGATGGGAAGCCGTTGGTCGATAAGATTCTTGATACCGCCGGACAGAAAGGCACAGGCAAGTGGACGGTGATCAACGCGCTCGATCTGGGCCAGCCGGTGACGCTGATCGGCGAGTCGGTCTTTGCGCGCTGCCTGTCGGCGCTGAAGAACGAGCGCGTGGAGGCGGCGAAGATTTTAAAGGGACCGACGGCCAAGGCTTCGGTCGGCGACCGGGCAACCTTCATCGAGGATGTGCGCCGGGCTCTGTACAGCTCGAAGATCGTTTCTTATGCGCAGGGGTACATGCTGCTGAGGGCCGCGGCCAAGGAACATGGGTGGAACCTGAACATGGGTGGCATCGCGCTGATGTGGCGCGGCGGATGCATCATTCGCAGCCGCTTCCTGGGCAAGATCAAAGAGGCCTTCGACAAAAACCACGGAATCGAGAATCTGCTGCTCGACAGCTTCTTCTCCGCGGCGCTGAACAACTATCAGGCTTCGTGGCGCAAGGCCGTGGTGAAAGCGGTGGAGTTGGGCGTACCCACGCCGGTGTTCTCCACGGCGTTGGCGTTCTTTGACGGCTATCGTACCGCGCGTTTGCCCGCTAACTTGCTGCAAGCGCAACGTGATTATTTTGGCGCGCATACGTACGAGCGCGTAGACAAGCCGCGCGGCGAGTACTTCCACACCAACTGGACGGGACGCGGGGGAAGGGTTTCCTCGACAACGTATACGGTTTAGAAACAACTTTCATCTCTTCGGCTTGACTCCGGTGCGGGCTGATTTTCGAGCCGCCGGGCGTTCCTTACCCTGCGCGGTTTGAGCCATGCGCAGGTGCTGCTCCATCATTTTTCGCGCTTCCACGGGATTGCGGGAGCGAATGGCGCGATAGATCTTGCGATGCATCTCAGCGGATTCACGCAGGTCGACAGAACGTTCAACGGTTTTGCGGCGCTTGTCATACAATGCCGAGGTGATGGTCTCCATGAGTGCGGCCAGAATAGGATTGCCGGAAGCCTGGGAGAGAATGCGATGAAAGCGCACGTCATGGATTAAAAAATCGGTGGGATTATCCACGGATGCAAAGAAACCGGCGACCTCTTCGGCCAGGGCTGCGTGATGCTCTTCCTTGCCTCGTTCAGCGGCCAGAGCGGCCAGAGTGCCCTCCAGGATCAAACGCACTTCAAACATATGCCAGGACTTAAAACCGTGCAGCACGCCCATCAGGCTGAAGGATGCCTTGCCGAATTCGGCCGGGCCATCGGCGACGAAGGTGCCAACGCCGTGGCGGACCTTCATGACCCCCATGGCGGCCAGATAACCGATGCCGGTACGAAGGCTGGCGCGGCTAATCTTCAAATCGCGCGCAAACTCGCGCTCGGGAGGAATCTTGTCGCCCAGTTTCAACGTGCCCTTCTCAATGAGAGATCGAATGTGGTTGACCACATGCATGGTCCGCTGGGTATCCGGCAGATTCTTTTTCATACGCGGCATAAAGAGCTAAACCCACTTGCATTTCAGAAATGCAGGGCAAAATGAGATTATCACCGAAGACCGTTGTGCGCACCTGAGAAAGTGATCCATGCTGACGATTTCTTGCCGGATGTGTATACTGTGGTCTGACCTCTGGGGTGATTTCTGCGCAGCGCCACCCCCGGAAGGGCAGAGATTAAGCCATGCCGATTCAAGAAGATCGCCTGTTTCCCGCCGAAGCAGCAACGCGCAAGATTGCCAGGGCTCTTTACACACACGTCCGAAGCTTGCCCATCATCAGCCCGCATGGGCATACGCAGGCGGCCTGGTTTGCCAAAAACGAGCCTTTTCGCGACCCGGCATCGCTGCTGGTGCAGCCCGACCACTACATTTTCCGGATGCTCTACAGCCAGGGCATCTCGATGGAGGACCTGGAGATCGGCGTTGCGGAGATGAAGAACCCGCGCAAAGTCTGGAAGATCTTCGCCAGCAACTACTATCTCTTCCGCGGAACGCCCACGCGCATGTGGATGGATCATGTCTTCTATGAGGTTTTCGGGCTGGAGCAGAGACTCAGCGCCGCTACCGCCGACCTCTTCTTCGACACCATCGCGGAGAAGCTGAAGACGCCGGAGTTTTTACCGCGCGCGCTCTATGAACGGTTCAATATCGAGGTGCTCTCGACGACCGACTCGCCACTGGATTCTCTGGACGACATCAAAGCTATCCGCGCATCGGGCTGGAAGGGGAGGATTGTACCGGCCTTCCGTCCCGACCCGGTGGTTGATCCGGAGTTTGCCGGATTCTCACAGTCGATTCTCAAGCTGGGCGAGCAGACTGGAGAGGACACCTCTACCTGGAAGGGCTATCTGAACGCTCTTCGCAAGGCGCGCCTGCGCTTCAAGGAACTGGGCTGCACATCGACGGACCATGGGCACCTGACCGCGCAAACCGCCGATCTGCCCGCAACCGAGGCCGCGGATCTGTTCAACAAAGTCTTTACCGGCCAGGCGGGCAAGCGCGAGCAGGTGCTGTTTCAGGCGCAGATGCTGACCGAGATGGCGCAGATGAGCCTGGAAGACGGCCTGGTGATGCAGATACACCCCGGATCTGTGCGCAACCACAACCGCAAGCTCTATTTGAAATATGGACGCGATGTCGGATGCGACATACCCCATGCGATCAACTACGTGGATGCGCTGCATCCCTTGCTGGATCGCTTCGGCAACGAAAGCAAGCTGACCATCATTCTGTTTACGCTTGACGAAACCACTTACAGCCGTGAGCTGGCGCCGCTGGCCGGGCACTATCCCTGCCTGCGGCTGGGGCCGGCCTGGTGGTTTAACGACAGTCCCGAGGGGATGATGCGCTTTCGCCAGCAGGTGACGGAGACGGCCGGCTTTTACAACACGGTAGGCTTCAACGATGATACGCGCGCCTTCCTTTCCATTCCCGCGCGTCACGATGTGGCGCGGCGCATCGATTGCGCCTTCCTGGCCCGTCTGGTGGCCGAGCACCGGCTGGGCGAAGATGAAGCCTATGAAGTTGCGTACGAACTGGCCTACGGGCTGGTGAAAAAAGCGTACAAACTGTAAGCGGAGATAGTGGATGGGCAATCCAGGCACACGGGCCATCAGCGAGGCGGGGATTCCACCGGTCACGAAGATCGGGAATGTGCGCTGGACCATCTGCGCCATGCTCTTCGCCGCCACCACGATCAACTACATGGATCGCCAGGTTCTGGGACTTCTGAAACCCACTCTCATGCACAGCGTGGCCCAGGGCGGCATTGGACTGACCGAAGATAGTTTTGGGACCGTAGTGGCATTCTTTACGTTTTTCTATGCGGCCGGCCAACTGGGCGCGGGGCGCTTTGTCGACTGGATCGGCACGCGCATCGGCTACATGGTCATCATGGCTGTCTGGAGTCTCTCGGCGATGAGCCATGCACTGGTCAACTCTGTGCTTCAGCTCGGCATTGCGCGCTCATGCCTGGGACTAGGCGAATCAGGCAACTTCCCCGCGGCCAACAAGACCAACGCCGAGTGGTTCCCGCAGAAGGAGCGCTCGTTCTCCTTCGGAATCTTCAACTGCGGCGCCAATGTGGGCGTAATCCTGGCCACGCTCCTCGTGCCCATCGCAGTCCACTACTTTGGCTGGCACTCCGCCTTTTTGATCACCGGATTATTTTCGGCATCGTGGATACTACTGTGGTTCTTCAAGTACCATAAACCCTCCGAACATCCGGCGCTCTCAGCCACGGAATTGGCCTACATCAACCAGGACCCCCCGGAGAAGCCAGGCCCATCCATGCCGTGGGTCAAGTTGTTTGGTTACCGCCAGACCTGGGCGTACGCCATTCCCAAGTTTCTTACCGATCCCATCTGGTGGTTCTATCTCTACTGGCTGCCGGGCTACTTCAGCGATAAATTCAATCTGAGCCTTGTAGGTTTGGGGTTGCCGATTCTGATTGTTTACAACGCCTCGGCCATCGGCAGCATCTACGGCGGCTACCTGCCCGCGACTTTCATCCGCATCGGTCTATCGGCAACACGCGCGCGGGTGGCGGCAATGCTTCTCTGCGCATGCCTGGTTGTTCCCATCTTCGTAATTAACTATCTTCATGCGGATGATTTCGGAAAGTGGGCGGCAATCGGATTGCTGAGCCTGGCGGCGGCGGCGCACCAGGGCTGGTCGGCCAACCTCTTCACCACCGCCTCGGATATGTTTCCGCGCAGCGCCGTGGGATCGGCTACCGGCATAGGCACCATGACTGGAGCCATCGGCGGCGTCCTCATTGCTAAATTTGCCGGCCACATCCTGCAAATTTCGGGCAGCTATACGCTCCTGTTTATCATCGCCGCCAGCGTTTATCTTGTGTCGCTGCTTATCAACGTCCTGCTTGCTCCTGGACTGAGAAGGGTGGATTTAACCGCATGAGCCTTTACTGTGCAGTTGGAAGCGCCGATACCGACCTGACTCCTCAGCAGTTGAACGATCTGCTGGTGGAGAGCCTTGCCAAGCTGGGCGCACGCAACAAAGTGCTGGCGGTGCCGCCCGATCAAACCCGCGCTCACTCCCGCGCCGGCGATCTGACGCGTTATGCGTGGAAGCACTACGGCGACAAGCTGAAGGCGGTTTTGCCCGCGCTGGGAACACATGTGCCGATGAAGCCCGAGCAGATTGCGGCCATGTACGGCGATATGCCTCTGGATCTCTTCAAGGTGCATAACTGGCGCACGGACATCGAGACCCTGGGCGAGGTTCCGGCCGAGTTTATCCGCGAGCAGTCGGAGGGCAAGCTGAATTATGCGTGGCCGGCACAGGTCAACAAGCTCATCTCGCGGGGCGGCTTCGATCTGATCCTCTCTATCGGTCAGGTTGTGCCCCATGAAGTGATCGGCATGGCCAACTACAACAAGAACGTCCTGGTGGGCACGGGAGGCCGCGACGGCATTAATCGCAGCCATTACCTGGGCGCGGTCTACGGCATGGAGAGGATTATGGGGCGCGCAGCCAATCCTGTTCGCAACGTGCTCAATTACGCGTCCGATCGTTTCCTAACGCATCTGCCCATTGTGTATGTGCAGACGGTGGTGAGCCGCAGGGCAGACGGCGGGCTGGCGGTGCGCGGCCTGTTCATAGGCGACGACATCGAGTGCTTCAACAAGGCCTCGGAACTGAGCCTGAAGGTGAACTTCGAGATGCTCGACGAGCCGATCAAAAAAGCTGTCGTCTATCTCGATCCCGAGGAGTTTCACTCCACCTGGCTAGGGAACAAGGCCGTCTATCGCACCCGCATGGCGCTGGCCGACGGCGCGGAGCTGATTGTGCTGGCTCCGGGTGTGAAGGAATTCGGCGAGGACAGGACCATTGACGCGCTGATCCGCAAATACGGCTATCGCGGCACTCCGGCGACTCTCAAGGCAGTGGAGGCCAATGCCGATCTGGCCAACGATCTGAGCGCCGCCGCGCACCTGATTCACGGCTCCTCGGAGGGGCGCTTCAAGATTACCTGGTGCCCTGCCTTTCTCACTCAGAAGGAGGTGGAGGGCGTCGGCTTCAGTTATGGCGATCTCAACGCGATGCTTACGCGCTACGACCTGAGCAAGCTTAGACTCGGACCCAATCAGGTCGATGGCGAAGAGATTTTCTTCATCTCGAATCCAGGATTGGGACTGTGGGCGCACCGCAGCCGGTTTTAGTCAGGAGAGAAGATGGAAATGACCAGCATGAAACTTCCCAAATATTCTGTTGGTGTAGGAGACCGCTTCGCGCACCAGGCCAAGGCACAGTTGCGGGCCTGCATCATGGCAGTGGAGGCCGGCGTCGAGGTGGTTCCGGTGTGGAACAAGTCGAACCGCGAGCGCACCATCATGGGTTGGGAGCCGGCCACGACGCGCGCTGCCGCAGATGCCGCAGTCAAGACCCTTGGATGGAAGCTGCCCTATTTTTGCGACGCTGATCATATCACGCTCCAGACTGTTGGCCGCTTCCTTGACGCCTGCGACTTCTACACCCACGATGTGGCCAACTTCATCGGCCAGACTGCAGCGGCATCCGATACCGAGTACTTCGTAGACGAGCATACAAAGTTGCTCGGGCACATTCAGCTCAAAGGAGTCAACGAACGCATCGAAATTACGCCGGAGATCCTGCGCCAGACGGCGCGGAAGTATCTGACCGCGGTGAAGAAGGCCGGCGAGATCTATCGGGCTATTGTCGCTGCCAAGGGGGAAGGGAAGTTTATTCCCGAGATCTCGATGGATGAGACCGACAGCGCGCAGAGCCCGGTCGAGCTGCTCATTATCCTGGCGGCCATCAGCGATGAAGGCATTCCCGTGCAGACCATCGCGCCGAAGTTCAGCGGCCGCTTCAACAAGGGCGTCGATTATGTGGGCGACGTGGCGCAGTTTGAGCGCGAGTTTGCGCTGGATGTCGCGGTCATAGCTTATGCAGTCAAGCACTTTGGCCTGCCCGATAATCTCAAGCTGAGCGTTCACTCCGGAAGCGACAAATTTTCCATTTATCCCGCGATTCACGCAACCATCAAGCGCTTCAACGCTGGAGTTCACCTGAAGACGGCGGGAACTACGTGGCTCGAAGAGTTGATCGGCCTGGCGGAAGCGGGCGGTGAGGGGCTTAAGCTGGCCAAAGAGATTTATGGCGAAGCCTTTGCGCACCGCGAAGAGCTATGCGCGCCCTACGCGACAGTTATCGATATCGACATAACCAGGCTGCCGCCACCAACAGAAGTGAATAGCTGGAGCTCAGAGCAGTACACCTCTGCCTTGCGCCATGTTCCGGGCGCGGCGGCATACAACGCCAGCCTGCGCCAGTTACTGCATGTAGGCTACAAAGTAGCGGCCAAGATGGGACGCCATTATCTTCACTTGATCGAAGCCAATGAAGCGGTTATCGCGAAAAACGTGACCGAGAACCTTTACAAACGTCACATTGCTCCCGTTTTTCTTGGGCACGGTGCTTGAAATCCCGCATTGAAGTTTTAAAGTTGACTGGATGAAGAGACGAAATACAAAAGGAGTGCGATATGGCCAAGACAGAAGACGCTTTTAATCTTGCAGAATTGACAAAGATGTACGACTTCAGCGGGAAAACGGTGGCCATCACCGGCGGCGCAGGAGTTTTGGGCAGCGCGATTGCCGGCGCGCTGGCCGGTTGCGGCGCAAAAGTCGCCATCCTGGACATGAATGAGGAGGCGGGCAAGGCGTTGATCGAGAACATGGGAGAGCGCGGCAAGCAGCTTACGTTTTTCAAGTTCAACGCGCTGGATCGCGAGAGCATTGTTCAGACAGCCGGGGATTTGATCAAGAGCATGGGCAAGCTGGATTGCCTGATCAACGGCGCGGGAGGCAATAAGCCGCAGGCGACAACCAGCGCTGAATTGAAATTCTTCGATCTTCCGGCGGAGGCCGTTCGCTGGGTCTTCGAACTGAATATTATGGGCACGATTCTTCCCTCGCAGGTATTCGGAAAGATCATGGCGGATCAGGGGCAGGGCGTGATTTTGAATATATCTTCGATGAACGCCTTCCGCCCGCTGACTCGCATTCCAGCCTACTCGGCGGCCAAGGCCGCGGTGAGCAACTTTACGCAATGGCTGGCGGTGCACATGGCGCAGGAATACTCGCCGAAGATTCGCGTGAACGCCATTGCGCCGGGCTTTTTCCTCACCAACCAAAACCGTTTTCTGCTGACCGATAAGGAAACAGGCGAGTGGACGGCGCGCGGCAAGACGATCATCGGACATACGCCGATGGGACGCCTGGGCGAATCGAAGGATCTCTTCGGATGCGTGCTTTGGCTGCTGTCCCCGGCTTCGGAGTTCGTGACCGGCGTAGTGATTCCGGTCGATGGCGGATTTTCAGCATTTAGCGGAGTGTAGGCAACAGAAATACGATAGGAGTGGTCTACGAGGAAATGCGGCATAAATGCTGCATTTCTGCTTGGCTGCACTCTTCATTGGAGGAAGCACGACATGAGGAAGGTAATTTACGCAATGCTGTTGGCAGCCGGAGTTCTGCTTGTTCTATGCACGGCAGTCATCATTGCAAGGCGGGGAACAAAGCATCCGTCCACGATTGCTCCCGCAAAGCTGCCGCGCATCGGCACTGTCGATGAACGGTTTCAGTCCTACAACATCGAGATGGTCGAGGTTACCAGCGGACGATTCTGGAAACCCTACGCCAGTAAGGCTGAAGAGAGCCCGGCAGCAGCAAAGCAGGTGAGCGCGAATCAGCCAGCCGGCCTGGACCCGTCGAAGTTTCAATACCGGCCTCCAATCGATCTGAGCAATGAGCGCTTGCGCAAGCTGGCGGCAGCCCTGGGGCCGGCGTATCTGCGCGTGAGTGGCACATGGGCTAACTCCACTTACTTCCAGAATTTCGATGAGCCGTCGTCGGCCACTCCGCCGAATGGATATCAAGGCGTGCTAACGCGCAAGCAGTGGAAGGGTGTGGTCGATTTCTCCCATGCAACGAACGCGGAGATTGTCACTTCCTTTGCGATCTCCGCCGGAACCCGCAATGCTGACGGCGTGTGGACACCGGAGCAGGCGCGCCAGATTCTGGAGTTTACAAAAGCAGCCGGTAGCAGTATCGCCGCAGCAGAATTCATGAACGAACCGACATTAGCCGAGATGGGCGGCGCGCCAAAGGGATACGATGCGGCGGCATATGCCCGCGATTTTGCAGTCTTTCGCGGCTTCATGAAATCGGCTTATCCTCACACCGTGATTCTCGGTCCGGGCGGAGTCGGAGAAGACGGAATTCTCGGTCTCCTTGCAGTTTCCATGCACCGTGTTTTAAGCAAAGACATTCTCGCCGCAACCGGCCCTGTATTTGATGGATTTTCATATCACTCCTATGGAGGAGTTTCCATCCGCTGTATGCCCAAGGGCTTACCCGGATCCACCACCGCCGGGGAGGCATTGACCGGGGAATGGCTCGCCAAGTCAGGAAAAACCGAGGCATTTTATGCCGCTCTGCGCGATCGATATGAACCGGGGAAACCAATCTGGCTGACCGAAACGGCGCAGGCCGCTTGCGGCGGAGACCGCTGGGCTTCGACATTTCTCGATAGCTTTCGCTATCTGAATCAGCTTGGAAGTCTGGCAAAACTCGGCGTGAAGGTGCACATGCACAACACTCTGGCAGCAAGCGACTACGGCCTGCTCGACGAGAACACGTATCAGCCGCGGCCGAACTACTGGGCCGCTCTTATGTGGCGCAAGCTGATGGGAAGCGTGGTTCTTGATGCGGGAGCATCGCCCGCGCCGAACCTCCACGTCTACGCACATTGCCTGCGCAATTCTCCCGGCGGCGTCGCTCTTCTGGTTATCAATGCCGACCCTGCTGAGGCGAAGTCGCTCGAAGTTTCTGCTGCATCGGAGCGTTACACTCTTACCGCCAGGGAGCTTCAAGATACTCGCGTGCAGTTAAATGGGAAGGATCTCCAGCTTGGCGCGGACGATGCTTTGCCGGAGTTGAAGGGAATCGCAACCCGCTCGGGCCAGATCACCTTTGCCCCGGCCAGCATCACGTTTCTTGCCATTCCCGGAGCAGAGAACGCAAGCTGCCGATAGCTTAGCGCCAGGTAACCTTCGCGCCGGTTTGCTTCATGATTGCTTCGCCGGTTGCGGCCCGTACAGTCACGTGATTGCCGGTCACTTCCACATAGGCTACCCTTCAAAACATCGACTTGTTCAGAGGCTCCCTAAAGCAGAAGGCCCCTCAGGGCGGCGGAGTATATTCTTGGAGCAATCGTGGAGGAGAAGATGCCGCGTTGGATGACGGTCTCGATGGCCGTAATAATGCTGGGCGCGGGCTTGCCGCTGGCCGCACAGCTCCACCTGAACGACCGGGATTACCTGGAAAGCCAGGGGCTGAATGTCCTGGTCTATCAGAACCGCTATCACGAGGTCTTCCGCGACGAGAAGCGGGGCGGAATCGAGATCATTCTGCATGGAGAGAGGATTGCGACCGGCGGCGAAGTGCGTCTGCTGCCGGCGCCCGAGCAGTGGGACGCGATTCCGCACTTCACGGAACGCAAGCGCGGCCCCTTGCCCGATCAGTTGATTGTCTTCTCCGGCTATCCCGAGTTGCAGGTGAGCTACCGGCTGGAGATTACGGCCGAGGAGAAGGGCTTCCGCATTGCCGTGCATCTTGACCGGCCGCTTCCCGCGGCGCTGGCGGGCAAGGCCGGATTCAACATGGACTTTTTGCCTACGGCTTACTTCGGCAAGAGTTTCCGCTTTGACGACAGCTCCGGGATCTTCCCGCACCATCCGCAGGGGCCGATGGAGCGGGATGCCGCCGGCGCGACGCAGCCGCAGCCGATTGCCCGGGGAAGCCACGTCATACTGGCGCCGGAAGATCCGCTGGTCCGCGTGGACATTACTTCAGAGAACGGCGAGATCCAGTTGATCGACGCACGCAACAAGGCGCAGAACGGCTGGTTCGTAGCGCGCACGCTGATTCCGGCGAATCGCACGCAGGACGCGGTGGTCTGGCACGTGCGCCCCAACGTGATTGCCGGCTGGACGCGCTCGCCGGTGGTCTCCTACAACCAGGCGGGCTACACGCCGGAGCGCTCCAAGGTAGCCATCGTCGAGCTGGATCCGCTCTTCAACGCGCCCCCGAATGCGCGGCTGATGCGCCTGAATGAGAAGGGCGTCTATGCAGAGGCGTTCCGGGGCGAGATCAAGCCCTGGGGCAAATGGCTCCGCTATCAATACGCGACCTTCGACTTCTCCGCGGTGCGCGAGCCGGGCATCTACGCCATTGAGTACGCGGGCCGCACCACCACCCCATTCAGGATTGCGAAGGACGTCTATCGCACGGGAGTCTGGCAGCCCTCACTGGATACTTACCTGGCGGTGCAGATGGATCATGTGAAGGTGCGCGAGGGCTATCGCGTCTGGCATGGAGCCTCGCACCTGGACGATGCCCGCCAGGCTCCGGTGAACTACACCCACTTCGACGGCTACTCGATGGGGCCATCGACCGACTCGCCCTTTTCTCCGGGAGATCATATTCCCGGACTGAATCGCGGCGGCTGGTACGACGCCGGCGACTACGATCTGCGCACCCAGACGCAAGCCAACGTGATTACCAACCTGGCGATGGCCCGCGAGAGCTTTCACATCGACTGGGACGAGACCACGATCGACGAGGATGCGCGGCTGGTAACCATCCGCAAACCGGACGGCGTGCCGGATGTGCTCCAGCAGATACGGCACGGAGTGATCGCGCTGCTGGCGCAGTACAGCGTCTTCGGCCACGCGATTCCGGGCATCATCGAGCCCACGCTGGAGGAATACACGCACCTGGGCGACGCTGCATCCCAGACGGATGGAAAAATCTACAACCCTAAGTTGGGACGTTTGGAGAGCGACGGCAACGAGTCGGGATTACCCGACGACCGCTGGGCGTTTACCACCCACACCACACCGTTGGATTATCAGGCAATCGCGGCACTGGCCGCGGCCAGCCGCGTGCTGCGCGGATTTGACGACGCGCTGGCCTCACAATGCCTGCAAACCGCCGTCAACACCTGGGAGAAGGAGCATCGTGGGACGCCGGTGATCTTCAGATCATTCAACACTACCGGCGGACCGCTCGATGTGGAGGAGGCTACGGCGGCCATCGAGCTGACCATGGCCACCAACGGCGGGGCGGCCTACAAGGCGCGCCTGCAGGAGATGCTGCCCTTCATCCAGCAGCACTTCGGCGAGATGGGCTGGCTGGCAACGCGCGCCATTCCCTTCATGGACGCCGAATTCAAAGCCGGCCTGGCCTCCGCGCTCGCGGACTACAAGACGGATCTGGACAAACGCCTGGCACGGAATCCCTTCGGCGTTCCCATCTCCATCGGCACGTGGGGCGGATCGGGTGTCGTGGCAGGCTTTGCCGCAGAGATGTATTTTCTGCACCAGGCATTTCCCGAGACCATCGGCACGGAGTACACGCTGCGCGGCTTCGACTATATTCTGGGCAGGCATCCGGTATCGAATCTCTCCTATATTGCCTCGGTGGGAAGCTCCTCGGAGCTGATCATGTATGGCAATAATCGCGCCGATAACAGCTTCATTCCGGGAGCCATGATTCCCGGCGTCGTGCTCATCGGGCCGGACTTACTGGAGCTGAAGGATGCGTGGCCCTTCCTGTGGTATGAGAAGGAGAGCGTGGTGGACAGTGTCACCATGTTCATCCTGGCAGCTAACGCCGCCGATGCCGTTTCTCGATAGGGCTTCGTCGTATACTACCCTCATGTCGATCGTGGGCAACATCCGCGGTATCGCCAAGGGCATGAGCATTACCTTCGGGGAGATCTTCGCCCCTGTCCAGGTGGAAAACTATCCCGACGGAAACGGTCCCCTACGCGGAGCCGTCATCGAACCGCGCTATCGCGGCACCCATGTCTTGCAGCGCGACGAAAACGGCCTGGAAAAGTGCGTGGCCTGTTTCCTCTGCGCCGCCGCCTGCCCCGCCAATTGCATCTATATTGAAGCCGCTGAGAACACCGAAACAGTTCGCATCTCCTCCTCTGAACGCTACGCCAAGGTCTACAACATCGACTACAACCGCTGCATCTTCTGCGGTTACTGCGTGGAAGCCTGCCCAACCGACGCCATCACCCACGGCCACGGCTTCGAGCTGGCCACGCTGAATGCCACCAATCTCGTCATGCGCAAGGAAGACATGCTTGTGCCGGTCGCGGCGCTGACGGCCGCAAAATAACGGAATGATTCATTTTTCCCAGGTCGTTTGCTTGTTCGCCTTGCTCCATTGTTCGCGCTGCCTGATTTAGTCAGGTGTGTGTTCTGCTCCTGGTCAATTGCAATGACAGTGGGTGTCAGATAATCAGACAGCAAGCGCTCAAGTAACTTGCCGCAACTGCCGATAAGATACTAGGCGCAATGGAAGAATATGTAGTGTAATTTCAACAGATGGGCATAATTTCTGGAGCGTGTCGCATAGACAGGCTTTTCGGTTGGAGGAAGCGAATGCGATTATCGCGTTCGGCCAGAGTGATTCTTGCCATGGTTCTGGTCTGCACGGCAGCCGGGGCGCAGATGTCGCAAAGCCCTCAGGCGCCGCTGCGCACTCTGCTCTCCGCGCATCAAGCCCACGAAATAACGCCCGAAGAGGCTGCGCGCGCTTATCCCGTTCATTTTCAGGCTGTGGTAACGTATTACGATCCCTATATCGATTCCCGGCACAGCGCACTCTTCGTCTGTGATGCAACCGGTTGCATCTTCGTAAAGATTCCCTCACGTCCCATTCTCCCCTTGCAGGCTGGCGACGTAATCGATGTGGCCGGAGTAAGCGAGCCCGGTGACTATGCCCCCCTTGTCGATCAGGCTCAGGTACGCTTCGTTGGCCGCTCCCATGTTCCCCGGCAGGCCCAACAGGCAACCATGGCTGAGCTTCTATCTGGAAGTATGGATTGCCACTGGGTGGAGATAAGCGGGGTCGTTCATGTGGTGCGCCTCACCGAATGGAACGCGACCTTCGAGATCGCAACCACCAAAGGGCCAATCAACGTAATTACACGCCGGGATGCGGGAATCGACTATGATCAATTCGTCGATTCGCTCGTCCGTGTTCACGGCAACGCTGCCCCGGTTTTCAACCTAAAACGCCAGAAGGTCGGCGTCCATCTCTTTGCCCCCTCTCTTCAGGAATTCACAGTCATACAACCGGCGCCTCCCGATCCCTTTGCCATGCCCGTGCTCTCGCTTTCCAGCCTTTTGCGTTTTACCCCTGGGATTAAACCGGTGGAGCTTGCCCATCGCGTGCATATGCAGGGAAGGGTGACGCTGGAATGGCCCGGCCGGATGCTCTGCATTCAACAGGGGAGTGATGGGTTTTGCATGAACACGTCGCAGGTTACACGGGTAAACATCGGCGATTTGGTGGATGTCCTCGGCTTTCCCGCGGTTAAGGAATTCAAGATGACCCTGGAGGGAGCGACTTATCGGCTGGCAGGCGGCGCCGCGATTCCGTTGAACGCCAATCCTACCACCATTCATCAGGCCTTGCAGGGAGAGCATGACGGCGAACTGGTCGTCATAGAGGGAAAGCTGATTGGCCAGGATAGTTCGCCTGGCGATCTTACATTGATACTGCGTTCCGGAAGCTTCCTTTTTCCCGCGGTTTTGCCTAAGGTTGCGAGTGGTTCCGGCGCTCTTCCCTGGAAAGAGGGGAGCACAGTACGCCTGACGGGAATTTGCAGCGTCCAGGTTGACAACGAAACCACAGTTCAGGGAGAAGGTGGAGTGCGGCCAAGCATGGTCCGTATTCTATTGCGCTCTGCGGAGGATGTCGAGGTGCTTCAAGCGCCAACCTGGTGGACGCAACGGCATATGTGGGAGATTCTCGGGCTCTTTACCGTGCTGGTACTTGCCGCTTTAGCATGGATCATTGTCCTGCGCCGGCAGGTGTGGCAGCAAACCAGGGCGCTGCGCAGCAACGAAGAGAGGCTGCGTCACTTGTCGGAGCACGATGCCCTGACCAACCTCCCCAATCGCGCTCTGCTCAACGATCGCCTCACCATGGCCCTGCAGCGCGCGGAGAGATTCAAGCAGCGGCTGGGGCTGCTGATCGTAGACGTGGATCAATTTAAGGAGGTCAACGATAACTTCGGCCACCTCGTCGGAGATAAACTGCTTTGCGAACTGGCCAAGCGCATCAGCCATGCGGTGCGATTGACCGATACTGTTGCCCGTTTCGGCGGCGACGAGTTCATCATACTGCTCCCTGATTTGCACGCGCTGGAAGAAGCCCAGGCAATTGCCGCTAAGATCGTAGCCGCCATCCGCGCGCCCTTTCACATCGGACCAGCGCACTCCCCCCTCACCGTCACCGTAAGCGTGGGAGTCTGCACCTATCCTGAGGCCGGCTTGGATATGGAGACACTGTTAAATCATGTCGACGCTGCCATGTACAGCATGAAGGAGCACGGGAAGAACGGCTTCCAGGTTTACTCGCCAGACGGCATGTGAAGCCAGCGGATCTGCTCCTGCGTAAGGAAGACATGCTGGACCCTGTCGCGGCACTGACGGCTGCAAAATAAAGCCTTTACTTTCATCCACATCAGTTCAAGTCGTCATTCTACGAACGCTTCATTTGTGATTTGGCTCACATACGGAGCCTGATTATGCTATGATTCAGTTTAATCGGATGAAGAGGCTCCTCCAGTTCGTCGCCGTTGCTGTGATTGTGCTCCTCGCAGCGCAGCCGGCGCTCGCCGGAATGCAGTGCGATATGGGAACTCCTTCCAGCGGGCAGTGTGCTCCCTGCTGCCACAAGGCCATGAGTCATATGGGCATGGGCTGTCCAATGCAGCATCAGATTTCTGTCGCGGGCTGCGGCGAGAGTTGTTGCAAAGACGCGTTGCCGCGGGGCGTTGTCCTGTTGGCCCCAGGGGTCAAACCAAAGGCTGGCAGAGCGGAGTTTATCGCCATGGCGCCCCGGTTGGTCACGGATGCGGATGCGGCCTTTGTTGGTGCGCCGCCCGGTAACGCGGTTACATCAGCTCCCGCCAGATACATCCTCTTCCAGGTCTTTCGCATCTAAATTGCTCCTTGCGTTACGCAAACGATGCAGTCCCAGGCGTGTTGTATCCTGAGGCTCGATTTGTGATCCGCTTTCATAACGACAAGGAGATTTCGATGAAGAGAATAATCAGTTTTCTATCGTTGCTACTCGTCTTCACCGCCCTCGCCTTTGCCCAGGCTCCACAAACTCCAATGGGCGCGAGCTGCCCAATGGCCAAGCATGGCGCGTGCAGCGGGGAAAAGTGTTGCAAGAACGGATGCGACAAGAAGTGTTGTAACGAAAAAGACGCAAAAATGTGCAGCAATGACAAGGGCGCAATGCGGTGTTGCCGCAAGGGTAGCGGGAAGAAATGCTGTTCCGGCGGTTCATCGCAGAGCGCAACTCAACCTGATACGGGGACCGCGGCCAAGCACGAGTAGCAGGAGTTGATTTCCTCGTTGCATCGGAGGTCCGGGTCGCCAGGCGATCCGGACCTCTGTGTTTTTGTAACTGGAGGAAAAATATCCCCGATAGAGAAGGAACGGTAAATGCAGAACCATATATGCTAGAAGGTAGGTGGATTTTCCCATTTTTCCCCGCAGCCGGTTACATCAGGAGCAAATTTGGCGGATTTTCTTTCAGAATTGAAGCGATGCGTGCTGGTCTACGACGGCGCGATGGGCAGCAATCTGCAAAAGTGCAACCTCACTGCCGAGGATTTCCAGGGCAAGGAGGGGTGCAACGAGCTGCTGGTGCTTTCCCGGCCCGATGTGATCCGCAACCTCCACGCCTCCTTTCTTGAGGCCGGATGCGATGTCATCGAGACCAATAGCTTCGGCTCGACCTCCATCGTTCTCGCCGAGTACGGTCTGGAGAACCGCACCCGCGAGCTGAATCTCGCAGCGGCGCGCCTGGCCCGCGAAGTGGCCGACGCCTACTCAACTCCGGCCAAGCCCCGCTTCGTCGCCGGCTCCATCGGCCCCACTACCAAGCTGCCCTCGCTGGGCCATATCACCTACGACACCATGGCCGCCGCCTATCGCGAGCAGGCCGAGGCGCTCATCGAGGGCGGCGTGGATGTGCTGCTCATCGAAACCTGCCAGGACCTGCTGCAAGCCAAGATCGCTCTCGCCGCCTGCCAGGACGCCATGCGCGACGCGCGAGACGCCCGCATTCCATCCACCGGCCGCAACGTCGCACTTCAGGTTCAGATCACCCTCGAAGCCAGCGGAACCATGCTCCTCGGCTCGGAGATCGGCGCGGCCCTCGCCGTTCTTGAAGTCTTTCAGCCCGACATCATCGGCCTCAACTGCGCCACCGGCCCGGCGGAGATGAACGACGCGGTCCGTTTTCTCTGCCAGAACTCCACCCTGCCCATCAGCGTTCTGCCCAACGCCGGCCTGCCCCACAACGAGGGCGGCCACGCGGTCTACAAGCTCACTCCGGCCGAACTCGCTTCCTGGCTCCGCCGCTTCGTCGCCGAATACGGCGTGCAGGTCGTCGGCGGCTGCTGCGGCACCACCCCCGAGCATCTGCGTGCCGTAGTTGAGGCGATGCACGGCGTAACTCCCGCCGCACGCGCTGTACAGCCGCAATCAGTCGCCGCCAGCGCCTTTACTGCCGTGACGCTCGAGGCCGACGCCCAGCCCATCATCATCGCCGAGGAGATGAACACCACCACCCGCCTCGAAACCTTTCGCAACATGGTGCGCTCCGGCGACTACGACGGCATTCTCGCTCTCGCCAAGCGCCTGGCCGCCGAGGGCTCGCAGTTGCTCGACCTCTGCTGCGCCATTGTGGGCGAGGACGAGCAGGAGTACATGAACTCCATCCTCGAAAAAATCGCCACCCGCGTTCCCGCGCCCATCCTCATCGACTCAACTGAGGCCGCCGTCATTGAAGAGGCGCTCAAGCGCATCCCCGGCAAGCCCATCATCAACTCCATCAATCTGGAGGACGGAGAAAAGCGCACCAGCCTGGTTCTGCCCATGGCTCGCCGCTACGGAGCCGCGGTCATCGCCCTCACCATCGACGAGCAGGGCATGGCGCTCACCGCCGATCGCAAGGTGGCCATCGCCCATCGCATCCACGATCTGGCCGTCAACAAATACGGCCTGCGCTCCGAGGACCTCCTCTTCGACGCACTCACCCTGCCCATCTCCACCGGCCAGGAAGACTATCGTTCCGCCGCCATCGAGACCCTCGAAGCGGTACGCCGCATCAAGCTTGAGTTGCCGCGCTCCCGCACCGTGCTGGGCGTCTCCAACATCTCCTTCGGCCTCAACGCTTATGCCCGCCGCGTGCTCAACTCCGTCTTCCTCAAGGAGGCCGTGGACCGCGGCCTCGACGCCGCCATCGTCAACTATTCCAAAATCTACCCGCTCTACAAAATTCCCGAGAAAGAAGTCGAGTTAGCCCGCAAGCTCATCTTCCAGGACCGTACTGAAGGCGATCCGCTTCAGGCTTACATGGCCTACTTCGCCGGCCTGGGAAAAGGCTCCGTTCAGGAAGAGGAGTTAGCCGTCGAAAACCTCACCACCGACGAAAAACTCAAGCAGATGATCATTCGCGGTGAGCGCTCGATTGGCCTGAATGAGCAAAAACAAACTCTGGAGGCGACACTGGAGGCGGCGCTGCTAGTTCATTCTCCGCTTGAGCTGATTAACACCGTCCTGCTCGACGGCATGAAGACGGTGGGCGATCTCTTCGGCGCGCGCAAGATGCAGCTGCCCTCGGTGCTCGATTCTGCCTCAGTGATGAAGGCCGCGGTCGCCTATCTCGAACCGAGGATGGAAAAATCCTCCGGCGGCGGCAAAGGAACCATGGTGCTGGCCACCGTCAAGGGCGACGTGCACGACATCGGCAAGAATCTCGTGGACATCATCCTCTCCAACAACGGTTATCGCGTCGTCAACCTCGGCATCAAGCAGCCCTCCGACGTTATCCTGGCCGCCGCGCGCGAACATAATGCCGACGCCATCGGCCTCAGCGGCCT
>Ga0181524_10000110_pt1 | contig 95929 bp, 56 predicted proteins | sample PEATcosm2014_Bin_34_FD_119761 | JGI IMG/M metagenome (GOLD analysis project Ga0181524, IMG submission 119761) | Peatland microbial communities from MTU Mesocosm Facility, Houghton, MI, USA - PEATcosm2014_Bin05_60_metaG | ecosystem: Environmental > Terrestrial > Soil > Wetlands > Peat | place... | reverse complement strand
ATCGAGTTCGCCTTAGTGGTCATGAGCACAAATACGTCACCGGATTCATGTTCATGTCCACTTAGGGGCCCATTTCGTACTGAGATGCCGTGAGCGACTCGGCCATCGGATTTCGGATTTCGGGCCTTCGGATTTCGGAGCTTGGCGCCTTTGAACGGCGGCCTACGGCGCTGTCGCCCGATAGAAGCGGTGGCTGAAGCTGCCCGCTGCCGGATCGACAATCTGCGTAGCGCCGTTGGTCGCCACGAAGGTCGTCAAGGGCGTCCAGTTCACGAGGTCGGTCGAGGCCTGGATTGTGTAGGTCCAGCCCCCTATGCCTTTGAGAAGCAACTGCATCGAGCCGCCCGGCTGTGGCGCCGGAGGCGCTAGCCGGGAGTGCCGGAAAATCAAGACGCAGGACGCCTCTCCCGTTGATCAGTTCCCTGACCCGTCGCGCTGACTCTCTGAATTGCCCACCCAACATACCTTCAGTACCCGTTCGCCCCTTCCTCGCACACCAGCGGGGTTGGCGTGGTGCTTTTATAAGAAATCCAGAGGCGAGTTGTCAAGAAAAAAAGAAAGTTTTAGCAGGGCCCCAGTGGGGGCGGGCGCGAGCGGCAAATGTCGCTGTAGTGTTAAGAAGGGAGCGAAAAGAAGACCGCCCTGGCCGGCTTTTGATGCCGGCTTGGGCGGTGATGCACTCCTGCTCGGCGCTGGGCGCGAGCAGAGTCGGGAGGGGAGCAGGCCTTGCTACTTGGCGGCTTCGCCCTTGTCGGGTTTGGCTTCCCAGTCGCGCTCGCGTCCGGCCTGGCCATTGCGTTCCATCACGGTCTTGCCTTTGAGGGCGCCGTCGACGATTTTGCAGGTGTACTTCGTAACCATGGTATTGCCGCCCATCTCGCGGGTCACGGTGAAGGAGACCTCTCCGTCCTTGATCTTGCCTTCTTTGATTTCGGTCTCGCTAGTGCCACCCCCGCGGGCGGGAGAGATGAGCTTGCCCGTCAGTTTGTCCCCTTCCAGCTTCAACTTGAGCGTCATCTTGCGGTCCGGCCCGCCATTGCGGCCTGGCGTCGTCCAACTCCAGGTGCCGGTGGGGTCCGTTTTCTTGTCTTGGCCCTGGGCGAAGGCGACGGCGCCAAGGAGGAGCGCGGCGCAAAGGCTGGTGTGGAGGAAAGGAATGATGGGGTGGGGTCTGCGTTGCATACGGTGATTTAGTTTATTGTTGACAGTTCAGTTTTGCTTCGTTTCTTGGCCTCTCTCCCGGCTGGGCCCGCCTTGGATCGGCAGGCTTCGGGAGGGGCCAGAGAGTAAGACGAACAAGGTCCGGAGGAAGTTACAGGCTAGTGTGGTGTCCACACTAGGTTACGGTCATGCCGAGGAGGAACTCGATGTTGCTGCCGGTCTTTTTGAGTTTGGTCAGCACCAGTTCCATGGCCTCGACGGGGGGCACGCCGGTGAGGGCGCGCCGGAGAATGACCACCCGGTTGTATTCGTCGGGATGATAGAGCAATTCCTCTTTGCGGGTGCCGGAGCGTTCGATGTTGATCGAGGGGAAGATGCGGCGGTCCACCAGGGCGCGGTCCAGGTGGACTTCCATGTTGCCGGTGCCTTTGAACTCTTCAAAGATGACTTCGTCCATGCGGGAGCCCGTATCGACCAGCGCAGTGGCGATAATGGTGAGGGAGCCCCCCTCTTCGATGTTCCGGGCGGCGCCGAAGAACCGCTTGGGCTTGTGCAGCGCGTTGGCGTCCACGCCGCCGGAGAGGATCTTGCCCGAATGCGGCTGGACGGTATTGTAAGCGCGGGCCAGGCGGGTAATGGAATCGAGCAAGATGACGACGTCGCGTTTGTGCTCGACCATGCGTTTTGCCTTTTCGATGACCATCTCGGCGACTTGGACGTGCCGTTCGGGCGGTTCGTCGAAGGTGGAACTGATCACCTCGGCACCGCGGCAACTCCGTTCCATGTCCGTGACTTCCTCGGGACGCTCATCGATGAGGAGGATGAACAGGTAGGCCTCGGGATTGTTCTTGAGGATCGCGTTGGCTAGCTTCTGCATGAGGACCGTCTTGCCGGTCCGCGGAGGAGCCACGATGAGCCCGCGCGTGCCTTTGCCAATGGGGCAGACCAAATCGAGCACACGCGTGGACAGCTCGTCGGGGATCGTTTCCAGGATGAATCGCTTGTTCGGAAACAGGGGCGTCAGATTGTCAAAGTGCGTCTTGTCCTTGGCCTTGTCGGGGTCTTCCTGGTCGACCGCCTCCACTTTGAGCAGGGCGAAAAAACGCTCCTTCTCTTTGGGCGGGCGGATTTGGCCGGTCACGAGGTTGCCGGTCTGCAAGTCGAAGCGCCGAATCTGGGAGGGGGAGACATAAATGTCTTCCGGGCAGGGCAGATAGTTGAAGCTCTGTGAGCGAAGGAAGCCGAAGCCCTCGGGCAAGACCTCGAGGGCGCCTTCGGAGAACAAGACGCCCGCGCGTTCGGCATTCTTCTGCAGGATGTGAAAAATGACCTCGTGCTTTCGCATGGTGCCGAAGTTCTCGACCCCGAACTCGCGCGCCATCTGGTTCAGATCGCTCATCGACATGGCTTGAAGCTTGGCAATGTTGAGCGAGGTGGCCATGCGGTCCCTGTCCGCGCCAAGGGCGGCGCTTGGTTCGGGCTCTGTTTCGGCCTTCTCATGGGCGGCCCGATGATCGCCCCTGCCATGCCTTTCCTGGCGCCGCTTGCCCGGTTTTTCCGCTCTCTGCCCTTCGGCGGCGCGTTGCTCGGGCGCCTTCTCCGGGGCCGGCGCCGGTTGTGCCGCTTCGACGGGGGGGGCTTCTCTGTCCGCGGTGTCCGGCACAGGCGCCTCAGCCTGTGCGGGCGGCGCCTGGCTCCGCGCCGGCGCGGGACCCGACTCCGCCCGGCGCATCTCGGGGGCAAAGGCCGGGGCGGACGATTCGTCGGCCGGCGGCGGCGGTTCGGCTACGGCGGCGGTTGGGGAAAGGTCCTCAAAGGGGCTGCCTGCATCGGAGGTCGGCCCAACGGTCTGGGGCTTCGTCCCTTTGGTCTTGGCCTTTTTAGTGGCTCTTGGCATAGGTCAACGTGGCAAAATGACAACTTTCATTCACAGGATTCAATTGGAATGGTTACCAACCGGGAGCACGCTGCAAGGATTCTCAAAAACGGTTGTGACGGCAAGATAAATCTCGCCGCACCCTTATTGACACCATGGCCCACCGCGGCGAGCGTGTCAAGCGGTCGCAGAACCGGGGCCCTGCACTCGGGCAACCGGGGCGGCGATGCGGGATTTGAGCCGCTCGATGTTGGCCTGGATGCGGTCGAGATATTCGTTGGGGCCGGAGGGATAAGGGTCATTGAGGAACCGGCAGAGGCCGCCGAGGTCGTTGGCCAGCTTGGCCTGCACGGAATTCTCCCAGAACAGGGGGGTCTTGCGCATCAGGTCCTCCGCGCTGGCGAAGCGGGCGATGGGACGAGGGTTCTCAGGCGCGTGCCGGGCCGCTTCGGCAAGTTCCTCATAAAGGATGGGCAGCTTCGCGATATAATCATCGGCCGCCATTTGCCCGAGGAGATCGGCCGTGCCCAGGGCGCACCCGAGGACGCGCTCCAACTCGCTCTGGAAGGCAATCGCATCGAGGTTCGCATTGACGCCCGTGCAGCGGATCATGTTTTGGACGGCCCGGATGTCGACCGGGGGGAATCCCTTGTCGGCCAGGAGTTGGGCGGCGAAATCGGCGCTGCGGCCCACATGGGTGGCGGTGTATTTGGCGCCGGTGCCCTGGGTGTCGCTGCGCTTCTTGAGATAGCCGGTGTCGTGGAGGAGGATGGCCAGCAACCCGAGTTGAAAGAGGCGCGGAGTCAAGAGCGGCTGCGCCCCGGCACTGTGGCGCCCGCGCAGCAATCGGGCCATGCAGAGAGTGCCCTGGAGAGTGTGCTCGAAATCATGATAGCGGGCGTCGACGGCCTGATAATCGGAATATTTGCCCGTGAACCATTCAACGGCCCAGCCAAACACAAGCGGGACAAAGCGAGGGTCACCCTGCGGAAAGACAGCGACATAAGCCGCCCGGACTTCCAACTCAACGGCAGCAAGGTCTTTGGTGGCAACCGGCCGATACATCCTCAAGACAATGCCGGAGTTAGCAAGGAAAGACCGAACTGATTCCAGCATACCGCACGTTCAGGCTATCCAGCCTGGCGGTGAGGGTTTTGGCGAGTCCCAGAAGGAAGCGGGACGCCAATTCCGGAGATTTCAGGATTTCGGCGAAGGCCCGCTCGCTGAGTTTCAGCAACTCGCATGGGCCGTTGGCATGAACGGAGGCGCTGCGACGCCCGGAGCATAGCAACCCCATTTCTCCGAAATGGTCTCCCGGTTCAAATGTCCGCAGGAAGACCCTGCCGCCGCCCTCGCCCGCCTTGTAGGTTCCAACCTTTCCACGGACGACAAAGTACATTGCCCGGCTCTCCTGCCCCTCGTGAATGATTGTCACCCCGTCGTCAAAACTCACCGGCTCGAGATACGTTTCAAATGCAGCCTGCTCGGCTGCGGACATTTCCGCCAGAACAGGGAAGGTGTTTGGATTTCTCATTTGGTATGTCGGATGTATTCATCTGCCGACTGCTCGATGATGAGGGCAGCCGTTTGCAATGGTCAAGCGCATTTATGTCAAGCGCATTTAGCGAAGGAGACAACGGAGACCCAGAAGCCGTGACGGGGTCAAGGTTGCGTGGCGGAGGCGCGGATGAAACGGATGGAGTCTTGGTACTTGAGGTTCGTCCGCCGGAGGCGCTGGACGACGGCCCGGCTCAACGCCAGGAGAAACGGCAGTGCCAACGCCGGGGCTTCACGGACCAGGCGGTCGAACGCCGCATGGGAAATCCGGAGCAGCACGCTGTCTTTGTTGGCAATGATGTCGGCCGAGCGGGGGCCCTGGTCGAGCAAGGAGATTTCGCCAAAACAATCCCCGGGGGTCAGAGTGGCCAGGATCGATTCTTTGCCTTCGACGATGGTCAGCACGCGCACTTCGCCTTCGGCGACCACGTACATCGCATCGCCGTGCTGTCCCTGGCGGATGATGTGGCTGAACTGGGGGAAACGGATGGCTTCCAGGTAATGGACCAGAGAGGCAAGCTGCGGCTCCTGGAGGCCTGCGAAGAGCTGGGTCTGGCGCAGGGTCCCGGGGTTAAAGCCGGCGCCGAGTCCGGGACTGGGAGGCGCTGCTGCGGCGGCTTTGGCGGCGAAGCAGGGCTTCAACTCGGGCAGGTCGGCCGCCCGTTGCCACTGGTTAACCGCCTCGCTGAGCACCCAGGTCTCCGCAGTAAGGCGCCGGCCCTCGATCCATTGAACCAGGGTAGGCAGCTCCAGCGGGCCATAGACCACTTTATCTGCGCCCCACACCCGATAGAGCAAGGTCGTTTCGGCTTTTTGCATTGGCAGACCTTTGGCAGCGTTGGTTTGCATGGCTTGGAAGGGTGCGCCGGGCGCGCCGGAGTTCACTGGCGGAGGCGGTAAAACTGGACAGACACCAACGGCTTGACCAACAGCGGCGTGGCGGCATTGGTCACGTCGGCCCAGGGCCCGGCCATCGCCGGGGCCGATTGCAGGATACCGTTGCCGTACCAGGAAACCCATGCCTCGCCCGGGCCGGCCGGCTGGATGCTGAGCCAGCCGGCGGACTGGTTGGCGCTGCTGTAGGAGGAGGTCTCGATGCCGCCCCCGAGATCAACCTCCGGGCCCGTAAAGCGGATGTTGTCGAAGGAGCCGACATACAAAACACCGGTGGCCAGCATCGCCACATTTAAGACCACGGAATCGACATGGCTCGGATCGAATTTGCCTGAGCCTGCTTGAAACTGATCGAGCGAGGCACTGAGCGTGAACCACTGGTTGGTGCCGGGCGCGTAGAGACTCGTATATTGTATCGAGTTTTGGACCTTGTTGGTCCCCACATAAGTGTCCGGGCTCTTGACCTGCATTTGGACCGAACAGGGATAACCGCCGGCCTCCTGGAAATCATAAGAGAACATGTAGTTGGTCCATTGGCTGCGGTCGGTTGGCAGCGCCCAATCGCCATTGGTGAAGTAGTAAGCCAAGCCAAAGCCGCTGTAGTCCGTCCAGGGTGGGTTGGTAACGACTATAAACGCGGATTCGGAGCCGTCGGAGCCTATGAGCTGGATGCCCTCGTTCAGATACAGGTTCGTCGGAGAGGTGTCGAACGTGGCCTGCGGGGAGGAATAGACAATGGTGGCCCAGGGCCAAAGGAGGTTGTTGGTCAGATACGGCAGACCGGGCCCTTGCCAGTTCGCCCCGGTCGCATAACCCTCGAAGCTTTCCTCGACGTTATGGGACAGGACGTTGGGGGCCGTCTGCGCGTAAGCCTGCCAGGTAAAAGGCCCGAGCGCGCCGGGGGGCACAGCGACCAGGAAGGTATTGCTGCCCGTGCCTGCGCTAGTCAAGACACTATTGGACACTACGGTCTGGCTGCCCGATTCGAGCTCGAGGACAATCCGGTAATGCTCCTGGTCCAAGGCCAGGGAATCCCACAAGGCGGCGCGGTCCAGCGGCGTCGTGTTGCCGGAAAGATAAGAAGGCAATTCTTCCCAGGCCACGGTGACGGGGTAAGTTTGGCCTGGCGCCAGCACGCGCGGCAAGGGCTGGGTCGGATGCGCCCCAAAGAGGAGCCGCACCGGCAGCGTGGTCTGGAAGACCGGCAGACCCGCCTGCAGGAGCCAGGCCCGAAAGACGTATTCTCCACCCTCGTGCGAGGAGATGTAATTGGGGTCGTTGGCATCCGGGTCGGGCACGGGCACCGGCACCGCAAGGCTGCCCTGCCCGGTGACGCCCAGGGCGCTGGACTGGCCGCAGACTGTCCCCCTGGGCGAGGTCTGCTCGAGGGTCACCATAACGGCCAGGTTGGTGTCCTGGACGTCGTAACCGAGGTTGACAAGGCAGGGAGAGCCGTTGGGCCAAACCGCCAAAGGCGCGTTCCCAAACCAGAGCTTGTTGGGATTGGGGTTGATCAACGAATTATCCTGCTCCCCGGTGGTCGTGTAGGCATACAACAGGATGCAATCATCCCCTGGGACGGTGTAGTTCAATGTCCCGGTGGAATTCTGAGTCAAGACACCGCCTGCCGACAGGTCTTCCACCTTTCGCCCGGCCAGGAGCGAGGGCGCCGATATCGTGATGGTTGCGGCATTGGTGTCTTCATTGAGCAGTCCGAGGAGCACGCTGCCATTGGCGCAGAGCCGGTAAGTGGCGAGCACGTGCTCGGGGCCGGCGCTGCCGAGCGCAATGGCGGGCTGGACCCCGAAGTGGCTGCGATAGATGGCGCTGAGGATAGCGTAGCGGGTGTCCCATAGCACCGTCTCGGTCTGGAGCGCCTGCAAAGTGTCACCCAATGCAAATAGGTTGACTGCGGTCGGCCCCCGCCCGGCCCCGCCGGGATTGACCAGCAGCGACGGGTATAAGTCGGTATCCGTGAAAGGAAAACAGAGGCCGGTGGCGTTGGGAAGAGCGGACCCCTTGAGCACCACTTGGGCCGAGTCCGGCACCACGCGCTGCCAGAACTTCCAAGTCGAAAAGTCGGTGGCAAAGCTCGAGGTGACGGGGCCGAGATTGGCTGCCCCGAGGAGGCGGATCGGGACGTAACAGCTATTGGTGACGTCCAGGTCAAAGCCAGGGCCGGCGGTGCTGACATTCGCGCCAAAGAGCGTCTGCATCAGGCCCGCCCAGTTGCTGTTGCTCCGGCAATACGCATCGTATTGCCCCGGCAGCTCCGCCTGGGCGTGAATCGAGACGCCCGCCGTGAGAACCTGGGTCGCTACACGCTCGAGTTGACTCGGGTCCATCTGGACACAGCGCGAGAGCAGCAGGACCGGCGCATTGGTGGCCGCCCCGGCCTCGAAGGCGGCGTCGCCCAGGAGGCCCGGCTGATAACCCAGCCGCTTCAAGGCCCCCCAGACCATGGCGTTTTCCTGGTTGGCCCGCGGCCATACCATGTCCGCATTGGTGCTCCAGAACATCTGGACATCGGGCGGCGGGTTGCTCGAGCCCCCGAGCAGGTGTTCCAGGCGCAGGTTCTCCATCTGCACGAACATGGCTTTGACGTTGTCATAAACCGCCTGGCCTCCGATCGCCGGCTTGGGCAGGCGGTCTATCTGAACGATGCCGAAACCGCGCTCGCGGTAAAAATAGGCCTGGGTGAAGAAGCCCCGGTCGTTCCAGGTAAAGAAGTGGACGCCGATGGCCCCGGAGAGCAGGGATTCCCACATGGTGCTCGGCAGGGCCTTGGGCTGGCGGGCGCCGGAGTAGAAGACCTCGACGCCGGCGGCGTTGGTAAAGTAATCGAAGAAATCCTCGGTGCTGCTGTAACCGGTTTCGGAAATCATGACGGGCAGTCCGGATTGGGCCTGGTACTTGCCGATGCCAAAGGCGGCGGAGCGAAGCTCGCTGCCCATTCGAGCCCAGGTGTAGTTATTGAGCGACCAGAAGTCGAGCGGCGCGCCTGCGGACACACAAGCGGTCACGATAGAGTTGGCATCCTCACAAGTGTAATTGGCGTCATAGCTGCTGAAAACACCGCCGACCATGGAGTAGGTGCACAGGTGGTTTGTGTCGGCCTGCCGCGCCGCCACAGCGCCCAAGGCGACGTAGTTCGCGATGCTCTGTTTGCGCCATTGCAGAAGGTCCTGGTAGCCGGGGAACAGCCGATCCGGCGGGTATTCCAGCGGCATGACAACCGAGTCAAAATTGGAGTAACTCGACTGCCAGTTGGCATTGAGGGCCGCGATGTTGTCTTGGTACTGCGACTGCAGGAAACTGTGAAAGCTTTGCTCGGAGAGGGGATCATAACCCAGGTAGCGATGCACAGGGTAGAGTGTCTGATCCTCCCAGAGGTCAAAATAGGCGTACTCGTTGCCCAGAATCCAGGCGCCAATGGCCGGGCTGCCCTGATACCGCCCCGTGACCGCCGCGATGTACTGCTGGTAGGCGGCTTGCGCCTGGGGGTCCTCGTAATTGATCACGTCCGAGATCAGGTACGGCAGATTGGCGTTGAGTTGGTCCAGGGTGAGCGTGGCCTGGAGGCCCTGGATGATATTGGAAACACCCCCCGCCTTGGCGCCCGTCACCAGGCACGTCAGCACCTGTGTGAGGACCGTGGGTGAGTTGGTGGACTGGAGTGCGAGGGCGGTCGGCGCGGGCAGGCAATTCAGCGCATTGCCCGGCGCGCTCTCGGCCAGGCGCTGCACCACGTCGGCGCGCAGGCCCTGGTTGTTGATCCCGAGCCGATTGGTTGGAAACCAGGCAGGCGGATATTGGTATCCGATAATAATGAAGAGCTTCAGGCCGAGCTTTTCAGCCTCCTGAATCAGGTGATCGGGCTTGCTCCAATCATACTGGCCGGGACCAATCTCCACCTGCCCCCAGGTCAGCTCCGCGCGCACGGAGTTGGCGTGCAGTTTCTTGATCTCCAGCAGATCATAATCCACCTGCTCGAAGGACTGATTGGCCCCCACAGGTGGATTCCAGATTTGATAGGCCACGCCGCGCGGAATGAAATAATCGCCGGCGACAGGGTCCCAGAAATAACCGTGCCGCATCTGGAGGAAGCCCTCGGCGGCCTGGCAGGGGCCGGCCAGCACCCCGAGTCCAAGCGCCAAGGCCGAGGCCGCCCCGAGGACGGTCGGCCCAAGGCCTGCGCCGCAAACGGACCGGGCGGCTCGCCCCTGAACTCCCCGGTTCGTGGATGATTCCACGTTCATAGCGTCGCCATGTTCATGTTCATGACCCCTGGACGGGCCGCTCACGGGACGGCGGTTCGGCCGCGTGCGACGACTCGCCGGGCGCCGCGGCCGGCCCCGCCGCCGCCAGGAGTTTCTGGATCTGCCGGAGCGAGCGCCAGGCGTACCCGTAGCTGCGCTGATCAGAGTACGTCTGAACGTCGGTAAACATAGCATGGAACCGGGCGGTGTCCACCGGGGCCAGTTTGCCTGGCTGCTTGGCCAGCGACTGGAACGCGCGGTAGTGGGCGGCCACCGAGGCCACCAAGCCCGTCCCGAACCAGCCATACCTTTCCCACCACTCGAGCGCCAGGCTCAACAGGCCGGCGGCCAGCAAACCGCCGAGCACGACCGCAGTGCCGGCAAAAACGCTGGACAACAAAGTGGACATCCGATAGCCGCCCGGGGCCGTGAACACCAGGAGGCCGGGCACTGGCACGACAAAGAACCAGACGAACGTGAACAGCCCCAGCACAAAGGAGCGGCGCCATTCGCAGGCAAAGCGCAGGTTGCTCGAGCTGCGCTCCTCGAGATCGGCGACCGGCTTTTTGAGAAGCGGCAACACCCGCTCCTGCACGGTTTTCGCGACCTCTTCCGGCGGCAAGCCCTGGGCCGCCAACTCCCGGGCGAGCCGGCCCCGGAGCGCGCGGACTCGACGAGGGTATCCCACATAACGCAGTCCTGCCATCAGGACACGGCCAAGACAAGCGGCAAAGAGGCCCAGGCCAACCCGTTCCCACCACCTGCCGCCCGCAATGAGCCAGGCCACCAGGAGGTAGAATCCGAAACTGGCCAGCCATCCCAGCAATTTGGGCGCCCAAACCATCGCGCCCAGGTGGTTGCCCGCCTTGGGCCGCATCAGAAACGGTCCCACCAGGGCGCTCACGCTGAACATCAACGAAGGCAACAGGAGCAGCACGTTGAGAAAATCCAGGTTCGCCAAGGCAAAGAGATTCAGCAGGAGTGAACCCAATCCCACGCCCCACACCACGGTGCGGAGGTTGACGAAGTTCTGATAACCCTCCAAGGGCCGGTCCTCGCGGGGCCCGACCCAGGCCCGAAAAGCCATGTTAACCGCCTTGGCATCGTTGGCGGAGGCGCCCGAGAGCACGAACTCGAGGCTTTGCCGCACCACCTGGCCCAAGACGTGGATGACCAGTTGCGGGCCGAAGAGAATCACGTCGCGGCCCCGGTAATAGAGCCATCGCCCGAGGCCCATGCAAAAACCGCCCGCCAGGAAACCCGCCACGACGAGCGGCAGCCTGAACGGGTTCAATGCCGGCGCCCCTTGCCCCAGTATGGCTGCGGCCCCTGCGCCCGCCAAGGCGGTGGCCCGATTGAACCCGGCGCCCTCAAGGCAGGCCAAGAGCCCCAGCACGGTCAGGACCTGGTTCATGATCAAGCCCAGGTTCCAGAGCAGCACCAGGATCTGCACAAAGGGCGAGACGTCCAGGATGATCGCCAGCGGCATCAGCAGGATGCTCAGGAGCGCCGAGGGGGCGCTCAAAAAGAGCCGGCCGCCGCTGGCCCGAATCTCTTTGGCAAAGACGGAAAGCGGCCCGCCATCGTTGATCCGCTGCATGAGGGGGTCGAGCATCATCTGGAGGTAGCCTGCGGACCACCGCGGGAATGCGGAGAACCACTCGGCATGGCTCCAGCACTCCCGGAGCTTGTGCCACATCGCCCGGGAACGCCGGAACTGGACCTGGTAGCCTAGCGCCAGGGCGTTGTGCGCGGCCTGGATGACGCCCCAGAGGTCCTCGGAAATGCCGATGGCGTGGGGGCCGAACCCAATCAGGCCCTCGCACCGGTCGCCGAACGTGGCGCCGTAGGCCGCCGCCGCCGTGAGCGGCATCTTGGGCGTGCTCGTATCGCACAATGCGCGCTGGACGCGTCCGTAATAGACCGCCTGGATATTGCCCCAACCGGTCCCCAGGCTCTCGCCGCCCACCCCGCCCGCCAGCATCACGCCGCGGGTCAGCGTGCCCAGACCCTCCTCCACCAACTGCGAGCCCTGGCCGATCGGGGTAAGCGTGTTGGTCGTGCTGCGCCCGGGAATGACAATCACGACGCCCGGGTCGCTCAGCGCGAGCTTAAGGTCCGCCATCACCGCCTCCAGGTCGTGCGCGTTGGCGTTGCGGTCCAGGACGAGCATGTTGGTCAGATTGAGCGACTCCTCATAGACCAGGTCCATGCCCACCAGGCCGCCGGCCTTGAATCCAAAGGGGGTCCAGTCATTGAGGCTATAGGCCCGGGCGCCCGGGGCGGCCCTCATCAGCAGGCGCGCCAGTTTGTTCCTTTGCCCGAGTTCTCCCTTGTCGTATGGCAATTGGGCGGGCCGGTTGTTGTCATTGTCATCGTACTTGTTCTGAATCAAGTAAAACACGGTGTTTGCGCCCAGGCCCTCCCGCGCCAGGCACAGCGCGATATCCACCAGGTTGATGGCGGTATCCTGGGCATGCCCGGCCGTCGACATCATCGTAACCAGCCAGCGCCGGAGGTGCCAGGCCTCGAGCACCCGGCCACGCTCGCTCGCACTGGCCACCCTCAAGTTGAGGCCCAAGTCATCGGACAGCGGCGGCTCCGCCCCGGCGACCACCAATTGCATCGGGTGCCACAGGGTCACATCCCCCCGCCGCTCCAGTTCATAAAGGACCTCAAACCACTGCGTCAGTTCCGCGTCGTCCGGCAGTGATTGCATCCGCGCCAGCAACCGCATCCCGCCGGACCCAAGCCGGTCGCGCAGGGTCCGAAGGCGGCTCATCAGCAAGTCGGGCGTCAGTTTGTGGAACGACAGGTCATCGCCGCTCATATAGACGACGCCCAATGCTCGATTGGGGTCCCGCCGCATTTGCTCGAGCGCCGCCTGCTCCTTGGCCTGCCGCCGCGCCTGGAGTCCGCGCCACCGGCGGAAGCGCCGCGCACACTCGAGGACCTCGCGCTCAAAAGCCATGAGCGCCAGGCTGACGACCAACACCACTGCCGCCGCCCCGGCATGACGGTCGAGGCAGCCGGCGAAGGGTTGGCTGATGAACTGGAGGACGAAGCAACCGAAGGCCCCCACGGCGCACCCAACTTTCACGGGATAGACCGCCGCGGCAGAGACCAACGCCATCAGCGTCACAAAGAGACCAAAGCGCAGAAGATACATCGTGTTCCAGAACAGAAACGCCCCGGCGATCATGCGTAGGTCCAGGTGATGCCGATAGGTCTCCTGGAACCAAATCTCCAAGACCTGCTTGAACATGTAGCTGCCCACGACGAAGAAGATCGCCCCGAAGACGAGGTAAAACCCGATCGCCTGGGCCATCGGCCAAAACCCGCCGGTGGGCACGGATGGCTGAAAGTGATATTTGATTGAAAGCCAAATCAGCGAGGCCGGGCGCGTGGGGACCAGGTTGAGTCGGTTGACCCACCGGCTAAGGCGGCCGGCCCGCGGATTGGCGCTCACCCGGTCTTCCAGCCAGGAGCTGAACCGCGAGACAATCAGCGGGGCCAGCAAACCCGCCGATTCCACGAGCAACAGCACGGCGACCCATCCCTTGACGAACATGAAGCTGGCGAAACTCGGCGGCTCCAACTGGAACAGGGCGAGCGCCAGCAACGCCAGGCCCGCCGAGCGGAAAATCCAGCCGGCCCGCTCGTAAACCAGGGGATTCCACCACCAGCCAAGGCGCAGGGCCGGCGTTGAGACCTGGGTCACCCGCCCGAAGAGGTTGGCCACATCCCTCTCCAGGGCCGGCGAGGGGCCCTGTGCTGCCTGGGTTCCCCAGCGGTAGCGATAGACTCGCAGCGCATGGGCCAGCACGCTCAACCCGAACCCCGCGAAAAGCGGGACGGCCCAGCGCAGGGAGTGCCAATCCAGCGCCATGTTGGCCGCCAACTCCCTCAAGTAGGGGTATATCTTCAACCCGCCGAGTTGGTTGTTGTAGAGGATCAGCGCCACCAAACCCATGAGCATAAAGTGAGGCAGCATCTTTGCCGCTTCCAGCAGGACGGGATGAACAGGAAACAACTGCTCGCGCTGCTTGAACGACTTGTATCCCTTGATGAAGCTCACCACGTGCCCGGCGGGCACGCCCCACCTGCGCTCCATTTCCTGCACCACCCGCGCCAGGCTCGCGCCCGGCAATTGCAGGATGAGCACGTCGAGCGCCGAGGCGCCGGCGGGCGCATCAAATCCTTTGCGGGCATCAAAGGGATCAGTCCGGGCGCGCACGCCCATCGTCCGCAGCGCCAGTTCGATCTGGTCGTTGACGCCAAGGACCGCCGCCGTGGCGGGGTTGGCCTTAAAGTCCTTGATCAAGGCCAGGAGCCGGAGGTGAGACTCCGAAAAATACATGACCAACCGCGACCAGATGTGGTTGCTGTCCTCGTTTTCCAGCAACACGTCGCTCTGGGGCAGCCCGTCCTTCCGGCCCGCCTTGACCACCCAGCGCATGTAAACGCCCACCAGCACCGCGAATTCGTCCAGCCCGTTGAGCCATTCGTCGTCCTCCCCCTCGACGAGCCGGTCATCGCTCTCGGACCAACTGTTAAGCACGCGCCGCCACTCCAGGACCAGCTTATAGGTCGCCCGCAACTGGACATGGAAGTTCTGCTCGATGGCGCCGTTGCCATAGCGCGAACGCTCCGCTCCTGCCGGGAGGCGCATCCCCAACACACGTTTGGCCCACCGCTCTTCGGCCCGGCGCATCACCTGGTCCGAAACCAGAAGCCCTGAAGGGCCGGCAGGGGCCAGCCTTCGGCGGCGGCGGCGCGCGCCGCTCAGGCCCCACCAAAACAACGCCACCCCCACCAGGCTGAGATAGAAACCGGCCGCAGTCCACAGAAACTGCGTCATATCCCGCTCCGGCTCACGGACCAGTTCCAGCGCATTGCCAGCCGGCAGCCTGGCCGGCCAGGCGGCGCCTGCCAATTCGGAGTACACCCCCAGGGTTTCGGGCCAGCCCAAAGCCGCGAACTGCCGGCCTTGACCCGCCGCGGCCGTGCCGCCTGCCTTAAGTCGTGCCGGATAAATCTCGCGGCCTTGACCGGTGGCCAGCGGGGCATTCGTGCTGGCGGCCGTGACCACCGCCGGCCACTTGTCTCCCTGCCGCAGCCGGCCCAGATTCCACGCGGCAAAATCGGCCGCGGCGTCATATCCGAGCAGCCGCGCCAGGCGCAGGAATTTGGCTGTCAGTTCCGCCGAGACCGCCTCCGGTCGCTGCAGCGGAATGACCCAATCCAAGCCCCAGTTCCCCTCCACCGTGACGCCATGCGCCCGCGCCAGGTTATCCAACCAGCCCCGGGTGAGTTGCCTGGTCATCCCCAGATGGTCCGCCGCCTCGACAAAACTCAACCAGTCGTCGGTGGTGCTCCAAGGCTCGACCGCCAAGGCCAGGGGTTCGTGCTGGACATCCTGGAGTTCGAATAATCCCCGCGGCACCACGCCGTTGGTCTGAGCATACGCCACGATGCGGTTAGTCAGCCAGGCCGCCTCCTCGATCGCCACCTCCAGCATTTGCTGCCGCCATTTGGCCTCGAAAGGATAGCTTGTCCCCTGCTCGGCCAACCGCGCAAAGAGCAAATAAGCGCGCGCGTTGCTGCCCACGGAGAAACGCTTCGCCTCGGGCCACAGCGTCAGCCCGTGCAGCCTGACCACCGAATGAACCTCGCGCTCGGCGATGGCTCTGGGCCACGCCTCGCCGTCCATGTCCGGGCGGAACCTAGCCAGCAACAAGTCGAGCAGGCGCCGGCCGAACTCCAGCGTCTCCCGGTCCCTGGTGGCGGTCCCGACGCAGAATGCCGCCTCGGCCATCGCCAGTTGCGACAGGCTGGTTTTCTCCGCGTCGCTCGGCCGCGCATAGCGCGCCTCCCGGGTGAGCGACGCTCCCGTCTTGGCGTCGTAGCAGTCATGAAGCAGGCTGGCGCCGCCTTGTGACTTCTCCCAATAGAAGGCCAACAGATCATTGGCCAACCCCTGCTCGCGCAGTTTCACCGCCAGCTCGATCAACGCGGCCTCCTGCACCGTGTCCACATACCGCTCCACTGGCGTGCCGGGTGAGGTGGGAATCAGCCTGGTTTTGAGATAGCCCCCCGAGAGCTGGCTCAGATGGGTGCGCAACCAATTCGTTTGGATGTCCAGCGCGCCGGGGACTGGCTGAGGGGCGGCGGTCTGCCGCCACGGGAGCGGCCGCCGTGGAACGAGCGCTTCGGCCAGGGTGGGCAACCGGTCAATCACGCGGGCCTGCAAGACGGCGGTGCCGTGCTCTCGAGTTACCTGCCTCAATTCGGTTGGGATGCGGTCAAAGTTGAACAGAGCCCGCGACAGGTTGTCTGCGCCCAAGGCGAAGGCGCTGGCTACGCACCGATTGTGCAGCCGCGCAAACACGCTCGACAGTCCGCCCCTGGCCTTGGACAGCGGCAGGCTCACATAGTAACGGTAGCCGAACGCCAGAATGCCCGGGGTGATTTCATCGTCCAGAACACCGCCGCGAAAGACCTCCATTTGGGGCGTCTCGAACCCATTGACCAGCGTATATACCTGAGTGTCGCCCACCCCCTCCGTTTGGTAGTACTCCAGGAAGGACCCGTCCTCGGCGGCCAACGCGTAAAGCGGCCAAGGGTGGTCCGCGTCGGAGTCGTCGAGTACTGTCAAAATCGAATAATAGGGAGGTTCGGTGCGGGGATTCAGCACTCCCACCCGACCGCCGCCGTAACCTAAGACCGCATTCCATCCGGTGTGTTTCCGCGCCTCGGCCGCAGTGAGGCTGGCCTTTTCTCGCCGGAGCGCCGTCAAACCGCTCGAGTAGGCCTGCGTCTTATGAATAAAGTCCAGACCTCCTCCCGACACTTTGAACCGTTCCATACATGCCAGCTTCAAGAGCGGCGTCGCTCGGACCGGCTGAGTCCCGGCATTGACGACCTCCAATTGGCAGGAGGCCAAGCGGGTCACTTCCAGGCCCGCCTCAACCAGTTCGGCGATGGGCACCAAGAAGACTCCGTCGTCTGCCACCAGGTCCGGCGGGGCCAAAACTGCCGCCCCATGGCGGGGAAGACCTTGGTTTGGCAGCCAGCACACTTGTCCCACCGGCCAGAACTGTGCGGCCCCCTCCGGGCCTGGGGACCCGCCGGTGTCAACCACCAGCACCGAGCGATGCCTCACATCCAGCAGCCTCAAGGCGAGGCGGGCTGTCTTGGGGACCTGGGCATAGAAGGCCATAAAATCACAGCCCGACAGGTCGTCCGGGCCGCCCAGGCCCAGGCGCGCCGGTTCCGTTCCCGCTGGCGCGCCCACGGTTCGCCAGTCTCCCGGGGATGGGCGGGGGAGGCAATACACAGTTTTGGAGCCGGGCTGCCCCAGGCTATTCGGTTTGTGCGTGACCAGGGTGCTGAGTTCTCCCTGGGCGTCCTGTATCCGTTCCGACTCGAAGAGCCTGACTCCGGCGCCATTAAAGTCAGTGCCGGACCATGCCAGCCAAACATTTGTCACGCCGGGGAGATGGCGGTTCTCTTTGAGGAACCTCGGGGTGGAGAGCCGGCGAACCAAACGGAAACCGGCGTCGCCTTTGGTCCTGGGGCCTGAAGCATCCAACTGGTAGATGTGGGCTTCGGTCGGCAGTTCGCGCCAGCCCGTTTCATTTATGCCCCAGGCCCCGGCCCCTGCCTTCGGCGGCTCCGAGGACACTGCTAAAGCTTGCCCGGCCACCGGGTCCGGTTGGGTCGCCACCCAGCACCGTCGGTAGCCATAGACTGTCTTCCGAAGGGTCCGAGCCTGCCCAAGTTCCCGGACTATATTGGTTTCCGAATAGCCGCGCGTCCCCAGATTCCGCACCTTGCCCGCCGCCTCTTCCAGGAGGTTGCCCGCAGCATCGGAGAGGGTCCGGGTGAAGGGGTGGTAGAGTAAGCCGTGCAAGTCCAGGCCCGCGGCTTCCATCACCCGTTCGGCGGGTCGATTCGTCTCCGAAGTGCTCCCTCGCCGGAGGAGGCGGCACGCCCACACGGCCGTCACGTTGGACCTGGTTCCGACGGCCAGGCTCGCCTCGAGGCCGAAATGGCCCGTGGTATCCACTGCATAATAGGGAGACTCGTAGTTCTTTGACAGATCGAAATAGAGTCGTTCGCCACGCTTATCGCTAAACAACGCAATGTCGGTTCCGCGCACCGTCGCCTTCTCCTCCACCAGGCCGGCATCGCCCCAAGGGCTGATCTTGTATCGCTTGACCAGGTCGTATGGCAACCCTTCGGCGACGCCCCCGCGCGCCTCCTTCACCCAGCGCTCCTTGACATGCCCATGCCGGTCCCACACCTCGGTGGTTTGGGCCGCGGCACTGCCTGCCACCCAGCCCGCCACCCGCGCCCGGTCGCCGTTTTCGAACTCGGTCTCGACCAACCGGCCAAAGGGGTCTCCAACCAGGAAGCGGTTCGTAAAAGCCAGGCCCCAGACTGGCGTCCCTGCCACTTCTTGCCACCAGCCTCCGCCGGGTCGAGGCGCCACGCCGAGGACCTGGTGTGTGGATCGGATTTCGCCGTTCTGCAGCGCCTCCACCTTCAGCACCCTTTCGCTCTGCCCGTCATAGATGCGCCTGGTCCGGAGTTCGAGCTGCGGCCACCGGCGCAAACCCTCTTCCACGATTCTCCCTTGGGCGTCGACAACGATGCCGTACTCATCCGCCACCGTTCCGTCCACGAACAGGCGGACCCGGGCCTCGCGCTGGCCGGAGTTCCAACGATACTCATCCTCCTGGCGGCAAAGCACCTCGTAGCGGCCGGTAGCGGCGTCTCGCCGGAAGGTCCGGCTGGCTTGCTCCTTGCCGTCAGGCATATAGATGGGCCGCGTCTCCACTTGGTCCCCGACCCGGACGCTAATCAGTTTTCCAAACGCGCTGTAGAGATTGGTTTCGGTGTGATCGAGTATGTCCGGGCGGTACCAAACCTGCCGTATCACCTGCCACGTCCTGGCGCCGGCGTTGTAGCGGCCCACCCCCTGGTCCAGAGTTTCGCCCGTGCTCTTGATTACCGTGCGGGTGCGCGTCTCGGTTTCGTCGCGATTGAACTCCTGGGTGATCCTCCGTTGCTCCGTTTCCAACTCGACGGGGTTGGACCAGCGATAATCCCAGGTGTTCGTCCGGCTCTGGCCGGTGTAGCTTGCCTCACGGCCGACCAACCGGCGTCGCGCCGGGTCAAAACTCAGGGTGGTGACTTCGGCCAAGAGCGCGCCCGAGGCCAGGCTGCGCGTCCTCGCCCGCACGGGCACCAAGCCGAAATAATAATTCGCATCATACTCCCACGTCGTCCTGGATGGGAACGACTGCGTGCCGTCAAACCTGTCCTCGATGTCCTCGGCCACTCTCCGGCCAAAGTGGGCGTTGTCCCAGGTCTGCGTCGCCACCAACCCTTTCACCAGGTCTTTTCGCTCGAGGATGGTGCAATACCCGGCAGCCGAAAAGCCGGTCGTTTCACTGTTGCCGGGGACCTTGGAAACCAGTTCGGCCCTGGGGCGGCCGGGCACAGCCTGGAGCAAACGGCCGGGCCCGGGGCGCGCGGCGTCATTGTCCTGGCTTCCGTTATCGAAGACCGTGGCCGATGCCAATATCCCGTAAGGCGTGTAGCGGTTCCGGGTGACATACTGCTCATCCGCAACCTCGATCGGGAGGGCGAACAACCCGTAAATCTCGCGGCTGAACTCGCCGGTGACGTAGTTCACCCGCAGCTTGGCGAGGATCGGACGGTACGGGTCCAGGCCTGGTTGGCTGAGGTCCCGCTGCCAGCATTCCAGCGTGCGCGTCTCTTCGATCAACGCCCCGCGCCCCGGGGCGTCGAGGCCGCCCCGGTTGAACCAGGTCCGGCTCCGCGCCTCCACGTTGCGCTCGTCATAAGTCGGCTCAACGATCCGCCGGGCGGTGACGGTTTTGCGCCAAAGTCCGTTTTCGTAGGAAACGATTTCTCGTTCCCCGGTGAGCGAGTTGGTCCAGTCCCGCCGGACCTCTCCCAAAGGGAATTCCACGGTTAGAAAGACCTTCTGTTTCCCTTGGCCCTGGCGATCGAGTTCGACCACCGTGGCCGCAAAATGATTGGCCTGCAACCGCGCGCGGTCCGCCACCGGCAAGCGGTTGATCATATCGAAAACCTCCGCCACCGCCTTGGCCCCGCTGGTCACCCCCGTCCCAACCGCCTGTCCCTGCGCATTGCACAACAGGGGCCCCAATTCCATGCGCCCGGCCACTTCCCGGACTTCATTCAACAGCACGACGCCGGCGCTCCGGCCCGCCGCCGCTTCACGCCGCAGCTCCTCGATGACTTTCCCTTCCTCGGACTTCTGCATTTCCAGGCCGACCTCGGCCAGGCTGGGAATGCGCGTCACTTGGACCTGCTGTTCCCGGCCCGCGGCTTGGCGGCGGTAAATGAAGCTGCTGTTGTGCGCATCCACCTTCACCAACGGATCGCCGTCCCCGATGTGAACGCCGCGCGATGCCAGTTCCTGCAGCGCCCGGTTCAATTCCAATTCATCGCCCGCCAGCCCCCAGGACTGCCGCAGCCGGTTCCGCCGCACCTCGACCAGGGCCCCAAACAGGGGGTTGTAAAACGACTGCGCCGCGTCGGGCCCCGCGTGGATTACGGGCTCGAAGGCGGCCGCCGGCGAGGCCCCCGCGCCCGACTCTCCAATGACTTGCTCGATGACCGCCCCCTCCCGCAATCCTCGCTCATATTGACGGAAGCGGATCAGTTCGCGCGCGATGAACTCCGAGTACTCCGTGTAGGCCTTGAGTCCGTAAATGACCAACGCCGTCTTGCCCCGCGCCTTGCCGCTCGGAATCCGGTGCGCATAGACCACCAGGCTGGTCTCTTTCCAGCGCCCTTTGGTCGAGGGCACCCGCACGAGGCCCAGCGGGAACATCCGGCCGGCCCGAATCTCCGCCTCCATCTCTTGGCGCGTGCGAAAGTGCTCCACCAGGCTCACCCCGTCCAAACCAAAGGCATAGTCCCGTTCGTAAGCGTCCCGATCGGCCTTGATGAGGCCCCGCTTGTAGAACATGAGCACTGGAAACCCAAAGACCCGGAACTCGTACGCCGCCAACTCGGTGAGCCGCGGCGCATAAGGAAAGGGCTTCTGCAGTTCCTTTTTGGCGTAGGTCGGCTTGGTCAGGCGCACCAGGGTGTTGAGCACGGCGCGGACATCGACGCTCACCAGGAAGTATTGGAACCAGGCCTGGGCGGGACCCTCGCCGCGGCTGAGTTGCTCGAGGGACGCGCCCGAGAGCGGTGTCATCTTCCGTTGGTCCAGGGCAATCAGCAGCAACGTGCTCAAATTGATGTCCCCGTCCATCCCGAACCGGACATTGTTGAAAATGTCCCGAATCGGTCCGGCCTCATCTGAGACGCCGCTTACCTTGAAGGAGCTGGTGAGCTCGTCCAGGAAGGTGGTCACTTTTGCGTCGAACATCCCCTCCCGGGAAAGGCGCAGCATCGCGCGAATGTCCTCCTCGCTCACGGTTTCAAGGTAGGTCTGGACCTCCTGGTCCGTGAGCTTGCGCCCGGCCTCCTTCAACACCCGAATGTCCTCCCGGCTCAAGTACCGCTCCGGTTTAATCTTCATCTGCGGGTTCCGGTCCCTCGCCGCCATCGCCGCGAAGAGCTCCCGCATCTGTTTGGCCGAGGGCACGCGGCTGATGAGCTTCCAGGTGATCAGGTTGTAGGGCAGCCGGGCGGCGTCTCCGGCGGGAAAACCCAAGCCCGCTATCCCGCCTCCGATATTCAACCCGGCAATGATCGGCTCGGCGACCAGGGCCAGGTTGGCCTGCTTCATGAGTTGCGCGAGTTGCTGGCGCTGCAGGCAGGCATTGAGCAGGGAGAAGCTGGCCAAGGCCGATTGCTTCAACAGTTCAGGCTCGCCAAACTCAACTACAGGCCACCGTTCCGGGTTGCCCTGCGCCGGGTCCTTCACCCGCAGTTCCAGCACATCCCGGCCCAGGAGCGGCTTGGCCACGGCCTCCAACGGCCCGCCGCCCACCGGCCGGCGAAACCCCATGAGGTCCCGCCGGGCTTTTTCGCCCGCGCGCTGGAGAAACAGGGCCTGGGTTCCGGCGACGACCCGTTTGCCCACTTCGCTATCGCGCCAGAAACCATTGACCTTGACGAAGTTGTTCTGTTCATCCACCTCGAACTCGACCGCGACGAAGAGGTCCCTCGACCCGGCGGGCCTGGGCGGCAGCGTCGCCACCGGCAGGCGCTGAGCCTGAATTTCCGCCTGCAACGCCTCCCATTGCGCCACTGCGTCCGGAAGCCCCTTGGCATTGCGGGCGCCCAGCACGCGCTGTGCGCTGAGCTGGTAACGCCGATGACGCTGGTAGGCCTGGTTGGCCGCGCAGACCCTCTCGGCGGCCTGGAAACCGAACTCCAGGTTGCAGCTCAACACTGTGCCTGTCCCGGTCTCCCGCCAAGTGACAGTGATGACGGTGGGAGGCTCGCGCGCCTGGCCCTTGAGTTCAGCCAACTCCCCCGGTGTCATCCGCCGCGCCTTGCCCGTGCCGGCTTCGGCGCACGCCCACACCTCGACCAACGCATTCTCCTCCGCCAGAAACTCCAGCAACTGCCGCCAACTCTCGAACCGGGCCCGGATGGCGTATGATTCGGAACCGTCCACAGCCACCAAGGCCGCGAACCACTTCCCCTCCAGCTTCTCACGGATCAACCGCTGATAGGCGGCTCCGGCCCGGAGCCGCCGAGTTGCTTCGGCCTCTGGCAGACCCTCGTAGTGGAAAACCGTGGCCGGGAGTTGCCGGAACAGGGCCGCGGCCTGGGCCGCCACTTCCCGGTTCCAACCCCCGGCTGGTTCTCCGCTCGTGGCGGTTTGGGCTTGCTGCCCGGCGGACAGGCTGCAAATTGCGCCCAGCGCCACCGAGCCTGCCAACCATCGAATGAGGCAGCTTGCAATCATCAAAGCATCTCTGCCAAGGGAGCCCATAGCTCCACCGTGTGCCGGGCCGAACCCGTGTCTCGTCAGCCACCCTCTTCAGGGCGCTTGGCGCGCCTTGCTGAGCCGGTTAGCCGATGACGCCAAAGCCAGAGCGACGGCGCCAGCAGCCCGTGGCTCCGACGCGTTTCCTGGAAGCTCAAGACAGTTCCACCACCGGCCGCAAAGCGCAAGTTGAAAATGAGGCAGGGCGCATCAGCCCGGTTACGGCTGAGAGGCGAAGAGTGACAAGTAAGAGGAAACGGACGTCAATGCGGCTGCGCAGAGGGCAGTGCATCCGTAACATCCGTATTTGCAACCCGTTACGCGTTGGAACCTGATGTCCTAATGAGACAGTGCAATGTCCGATCCTCTGGTGTTGAATCCTGCGGCCCCGGTATAGACTGGCCGGACCTTGTGAACGAACCAGTCCACATGTCGAGATTTGAGAAGCCCTTGGTCGCCGGGTCAGAGTGGCTGTTGACGTTCCGGAAATGGCTCGTGGTGCAACTGCGTGAGGGAGTCGCTTATGGGTGTTACGGCTTGGACTATAAGGAACTTCCAGTCGGCAGCGTGCTGATCAGTCCTCCCAATTCGGCGGTTGTCCTCCGGGCGAGCCGGTTGGGCCAGGCGGTCTTTCAGGGGCTGGCTGTGGGGGTCGATTCCCTGAGCGGTTTCCTGACCGCGCCGGAGCGGCAATGGCTGGAGTCACTGGCGCCGCATCAGTGCGCCCCTTATGTGCTGTTGCCGCCGTCGCATCCGCTGGCGGCGACCTTGAAAACGGTGTGCCAGGATGACCAGTCCATGACGCTGCAAGGGCGGCTGGCCTTTCTGATCCAATTCGCCGAGTCGCTGCCGCGGATGACGAAGGCAGCCGCGGCAGTTGAGCCGAGCCCGCAGGACACCCAGAAACAGCTCCTGGACCTCATTAACCAGATGCCGGAATCGGAGTTGGTGGGTCTGCGCCTGGGGCAGCTCGCCGAGCATCTGAGTTGCTGCGAACGGCACACCAGCCGCCTGTTCCGCGCCGTTTGCGGCCGCAGCCTGCGCGTCTATGTCTCCGAATTGAGGCTCAAGAAGGCCTGCTCGCTGCTGGCCCAGGGAAGCCGCAAGGTCATTGACGTGGCCCTGGAGAGCGGCTACGGCTCGCCGGCGCAGTTCAATCATGTGTTCAAGCAGCGGTTTGGGATGACGCCCACGCAATGGCGGGAGCGGTACCAGGCGGGCAGAGGGCGCGCCGCCAAAGGACAACCTCGGAACCAGCCGGCCGGCATTGTATAGCGCCCGTCCCATGCTAAGCAACCGTTCCGTTGGCATCCGTACTCTGGCTTTGTTGTGGCAGATGATATTGGTCACCCTGAGCTTCTGGGGGTGGCTTTTCATCTGGCAGAATGCGGCTTTCGACGAGGGCATGGCGTGGCCGCGTTACTGTCTTTACAACGAGTTCCTGCTCGTGGGGGTCCTGTTCGGGTCCGGCGGGAAACGTCCCGGGCACGAGCCCGTGCATGCCTTCGTCGAGGCCAACCGGCGGACCCTGCGCCAAGGGGTTGTGGGAATGTTCTGCGTATTCATGGTCGTCATTGCGCTGAACGACTATACCGCCCCGCGCTCCTTTCTTTTCAGTTACCTGCCCTGGCTCTACCTGACCTTGCTGGGCTCCAATTACCTGCTGCCGCGCACGCTGGGCCAATGGGCCTTTTCGGGAGCCCGCAGGGAACGGGTGGGACTGGTCGGAACGGTGGAACAAGCCCTGCAACTCCAGCCCTGGCTGGAGCGGAAGAATCTGCTGGGTTTGCAGGCCGTAGGCCTGGTCTGTTCCGAAGACAGCCGCGCTAATGGGTTGCCCTTCCCGGTGCTCGGTCGGCTGGACCAGGTGGGCGAAATACTGCAGCGCGAGTCGATCACCCAGGTCATCGTGCTCGATTTGACTTTGGGAAGCGCCCGCTTGCGCCAGTTGACCCAGACCTGCGAAGGGGCAGCGGTGCGATTGCTAGCCTTGAACAATCTGAACGCTTACTTCGGGCATACCACCATGATGTTCGAGGACGAGGGCATGCGCTTCGTGGGGTTGCGCGAAGAGCCGCTCGAAAGCCCCGTCAACCGGTTCGTCAAACGAGCGATGGATTTGGCGGCAGCCGTGCCGGTCGTGGCGCTGGTTTTGCCCGCCACAACCCTGGCGGTCTGGCTGGCGCAACGTTTCCAGTCGCCCGGACCGGTCTTCCTCCTCCAGACCCGCTCGGGCATGATGGGACGGCCTTTCAAGATGATCAAGTACCGCACGATGCACGTCCATAACCCGGATGAAGCCAGGCAGGCATCCCAGGGTGACTCACGCATCTTTCCGGCCGGGCGCTGGCTCCGCAAGACAAGCCTCGATGAACTGCCGCAGTTCATCAATGTGCTCCGGGGCGATATGAGCGTGATCGGGCCGCGCCCCCACCTGCCCAGGCATGACGAACTGTTCACCCGGGCGATGCGCACCTATGTCATTCGCAAGTTGATCCGGCCCGGCATCACCGGCTGGGCCCAGGTCAACGGATACCGCGGCGAAGTCCACACCGAGAACGACATCGCCCATCGCGTCGAGGCGGACATCCACTACCTGGAAAACTGGTCGTTCAGCCTGGATTGCCTGATTGTTTTGAAAACGATGCGCCACTGCATCTTTCCGCCCCGCAGCGCCTATTGAGGAGGAGTTCACAGATTTGCCACAGAAATGCCACCAGGTTGGCACACGGGTTCGGTAGCCTCGGTCGTCTTGGGCAAGGCCCGCGGCGGCACTTTTGGTGCGGTCAGCAGCAACAATATCGCGGCAGAGCAGGTTTTTGCGCCCATGGAGCAAAAGGCCAGGGGCGGCGCTTGCCCGGAACGCTCGCCCCTGGACACTCGCCCCTGGTCCCCTTTTACCGCGCCTGGGACGCAGTCCTCTTCAACTCGGATTTCGACACACTCCCCCGCGCACCGATGGGAGCGGCCAGCTATGGGTGCGTCTGCGTTGCATCGAACACCTATGGCGGGATTTCGGAGTTTCTGCGCGACGGCGAGAATGGATTCCTTTTATGCGATGAGGGCCGCACAGATCCTCTACAAGGCGAGCCGCCGGATGGCAGGCGTCGCAGAGGCGGCGCGTTGCCTCTCTCTGGCCTTGACGCAGGCTCCGCAGGGCGGTCTGGCCGTGCATGTCCTGGCGCTTGCCGACGCCTTCGACGACCAGGATCGCCCCCTTTGGAAGCCCCTGGACCTGCGCACCTTCCCCGCGGCCTGGGGCCGCTCGCCGCAACTGACGTCCGCTCTTATCGAGCGCCAGCCCGACCTCACGCACTGCCACGGCTTATGGCGATACCACGTGCGGGCCTGCAGCCTATGGGCGGCGCAAACACGGCGGCCCTATGTCGTGTCCCCGCACGGAATGCTCACGGAGTGGGAGCTGCGGCACTCCTTCGGGAAGAAGAGGCTCGCTCTCTGGACCTATCAGGGCGCGCACCTGCGCGGCGCGGCGTGCCTGCACGCCCTGAGCGATGGCGAGTACCGGTTCTTCAGGAGAATGGGACTGCGCAATGCCGTCTGCCAAATCCCGAACGGAACGTACTTGCCTCCGCCGCCTTCGGCTCAACCGAAAGCCCCTGCTCCATGGGCCGGGAATTTCGATGCCGGTCGAAAGATATTGCTGTATGTGGGACGCCTCAACAAGAAGAAGGGCATCCACTTCCTCATAGACGCATGGGCTGCTGCCGTCCGCCGGAAGGCGCCGGGGAGCAATGACTGGGCCCTGGTGATCGTTGGCTGGGGCCAATTCGGCCATGAACGTGAGTTGGAAGAGCGAGTACGCGGCGCGGGCCTTACGCGAAGCATTTGTTTCCTCGGGCCGCTCTTCGGGGAGGCGAAGCTTGCCGCCTTCCAAAGCACGGACGCCCTTGTGCTGCCGTCGCAGGACGAGGGCCTGCCCATGGTGGTCTTGGAAGCCTGGGCACACGGGCGGCCAGTCTTGATGACGAGGCAGTGCAACCTGCCGGAGGGCTTGGCAGCCGGCGCCGCCATTGGCGCCGAGCCATCGGCAGACAGCCTGCGCGTGGCCCTTGAGTCGCTGTTCGCCATGACCAATGATCAGCGCCAGGGCATGGGCGCCAGGGGCTATCGGCTGGTGGAGGAGAGATTTGCATGGCCCAGAGCGGCGCAGCAGATGAAGGCGGTCTATGACTGGCTATTGGGCGGCGGCTCGCCGCCATCGTGCGTGAGGCTGGACTAGTGTGGCGACCCCGATTTCGGGGTCGCCACACTAGGCTGAATCCGTGAGCAAATGAGTGCTGCTCAAAGAGGTGGAAGGGCCAGGGGGCAGCGATTGTCGAGGCGGCTCGAGCGCCTTCTGGAAATCACGCGGCTGCCGGGAGGCCTGGGCGCCTGTTTCCGCCGTCCGCCATCGCTTGCCTCCCAAAGGCTCCTGTTGGGGCTGCGGCAGGCGGCGCCGGCTTTGCCTTCAGGATGCCGCTGGCCTTCATGCGCGACGAGCGGGGTCTCATAGTGCAGATGGACGCCCTCTTTTTCCGAAGGCAGTGAACACGCACTTGAGAACGATATAGAGAGCTTCCCGGCATGAGCCCCTTCCCGTCCCGACAAATCCTCGGCATACGTTTCTTTGCGGGAACCGCCCAGGAAGCGGTAGCGCGCGGTTTGGACGGCGGCCTGGTGGTTGTTCCCTCGGCCCCCGTCCTGCTGCAAGCTCAATGGGACGCCATTCACCGGAACGCCTTGGTGGAGGCCGACCTGGCTATCACCGATAGCGGGGCGATGGTGTTGCTTTGGTTTGCCATGACTGGCGAGCGGCTGCCGCGCACGTCGGGTTTGGAGTACCTCCGGCTTCTGCTCAGAGAGGCGGCGTTACATGAACCAGGCGCGACGGCCTGGGTGATGCCCTCGGCCGCCGCCCGGGACAGCAGCCTCGCTTGGCTTAAGTCGGTTGGGTTCCCGGCCTCACCGGATGATTGTTATGTGGCTCCCGCATACCCCAAGGCCGGGCGCATAGACGATCCAATCCTCCTGGAGTGGCTCCAGCGTCGCCGGCCAAGACATGTCATCCTCTGCGTCGGTGGCTGCACTCAAGAACGCCTGGGCTGGTGCCTGCGCCAGCGACTCAACCTTAGGCCGGGCTTGCATGGAGTCGGGGCTGCCATCGGATTCCTGACCGGAGAGCAGGCCCCCATACCGCCGTGGGCGGACCGGCTATTCCTGGGATGGTTGATTCGGTGCCTGTATCAACCTGGCCGGTTTGTGCCTCGGTACTGGGCCGCCCGGAAGCTAATCCCGCTGATGCTTCGATACCGGTCCGAGCTTCCGCCACTAAGGGAGGCCAACATGGCGCTTCTCAAACACCGCCAGGCCGCAAGCGATCGTGTTGGCAAGTGGAAATGACTGAGCCTCCCATGCCTGAAACTCCACCGTCAACTGACGGGCCGCCGGCGGCCGGCCGGCAGCCGGTGGCGGCCGCCCTTTCGCCGAGAACGTTTGCTGGAGGCTGGCAAACGCCACCTCGGACAGCAGGTCCTGGAAATCACGCTCCAGGGGCCCGATTCCGGCGACCAGGCTCTGGCCTGCCTCAGAACCGAGTTGCCCCGCCTCATCCGCCGCGATTAGCGCCCGCTTCAATCGCGCCCAAACCCGAGGGTCGAGGACCGAGTGTCGAGGGGGGACGCAGTGCGCCCACCCCTTCAATGTCCGGTCACTGTCCCGTCGCGGTCCCACCCCCGCTCCCCACTCCTTCTCCGGTGTGGCCGGCCTGAATTGAGGGCCAGACCCACAATCGCCGCACCGGCAGCCAGCCACGTCGCGGCCTCAGGGATCGTGGCGAACCCATAGCTGATTGTTAAGTCCGCCCCGGCCGCCAAAAGACCGCCCGCAAGCATATTGCCTCCCGGGGCGCGCTCTTGCAGTCACTCTCTTCCTGTTGCGATTCAAGACGGTGAAGGACCCTCCCATTATCATAGCATATCGTTTTCCCATGTCCGAACCGACCAGACGACCTCGGACATCCTAATGAACTATTCTCAAAGTGTTTTTCGCTTGCGCCCATGCCACAAATCCCTCATACCACCCACTAGCTACAAAACAACACCTGAATAGTTGCGATGCTTATTGATTCTAAGGAGGGAGAAAAGAGCCGCGTCCGAAACGATCTCTTCGATAACCGGATGGGCTTCGATTTAGGGCGACCGCGTCTGGTTTTCATTATTTGGTATTGCGTGAAAATCCTCATTTTTCTCTCTTCCTTTCCGTGGCCGTCGCGCTTCAAATCGTGGCTCTTGCGGTTGTTTGGCGCTGAGGTTGGACAGGGGGTTTATTGGAAACCGCGCGTGAACATCCACATTCCCTGGAAACTCAAGGTGGGAGACTACACTAGTGTCGGCGAAGAGGTTTGTATCATCAATTTTGCCCCTGTCACTATCGGTGGCCATTGTTGCCTTTCGCAGCGGAGTCTTCTTTGTTCTGGCAATCATGACTATCGCTCGCCGGATATGCGCTATCGCAATGCCCCAACTACCCTGAAGGATGGAGTCTGGGTGGGGGCGGGCGCATTTGTGGGGCCAGGCGTGACCGTGGGTGTTGATGCCGTGATTATGGCGATGTCGTTAGTCAATCGCTCTTTGGAAGGCGGCTTCGTTTACGCAGGACTGCCCTGCAAGGCACTGCGTCGCAGGTGGGTTGAAACCTTCAAGAAAGGCAATTAAGATTATGAAAACGCTTGATGACATGGTCTCACTGAACAGGCGCCAAGCGAGATTCTATGACGACCTCTATAAATCCGAGGCGGCGAAGATCCACTGAGGTTACGCTGAAAACCCATCCGCCAATATCTTAACGCGCCTGTGGGCAAGGCTTCGCTGCCGACAACAGGCCGCGGTGAAAGAGGCCGGCATTGAAGACAAGGTCGAGGAGGCGCATAAACATTGGTCAGGTCTCAAGGCCGGAGGAGGTTTTCTTGAACTGGGGTGCTTTTCCGGAAGCCGGTTCACTTTCGAGCCTGCAGAATCGGCCGGGAATTATCTTGGCGTGGAATTAAGCCAGCGAGCCGTGAAGGCTCTGAATGGAAAACTTATCGCGCATGGCCTTGCTCACAAAGCCAGAGCGAAGGCGGTGGGTCTGTTAAGATTAGATTCAAGGTTACAAAATGGGGACAAGACAGCATTTCCGGGCTCTGGAATGATGCACGAGGCGACCTTGTCCTGTGGCGCGGCGGGGCCGAACCTGGCGGAACTTTTTTTCAGCAGACTTGTCTAACCGTTGATTAGGACTGGCCAAACGGGCGCCAGTATTGCACCTTTTGGGGCGAGGTCATGAGCGAGCTTCAGATCATCGAATCGGCGCTCTCAGGAGCGGCTCGACGCCGCCGCTGGGCCAGGGCAATACGCGGGCTCTGGGTTGGCCTGCTGGTCGGGGCGGTGGTTTCCTTGCTGCTGGAGGGGGCATATCATCTTCTGCCCCTGCCGTTTTGGACACAGGCGGCCGCGGGGGTGGCGCCGTTTCCTTTCTTGCTGGCCGGGTTGATCCTCGGCGGTTGGCGCAGCCTGGGCATGGCCGAAGCCGCCCGCTGGGTGGATGGGCGTGAGCATCTCAAAGAGCGCCTGAGCACCGCGCTGGAAGTGGCCGCCGAACCCAAGCCGAGCTCCTGGCGCGACCTGGTGGTGGCAGACGCCGCCGAGCACGTCCGCCAACTGGACCTGCGCCGCATCGCGCCGTTGAGCCTGCCCAAAAAGGTGACGCGTTGGCTCCTGGTTGTCCTCGCCCTGGGTGTGGGTCTGGGCTTCGCGCCCGAGTACCGCAGCAAGCGGTTCCTGCAAAAGCAAGACGAGCGGCAGATTATCCGGGAAGCCGGCCGCCAGCTTGCGGAGTTGACCCGGCGCGCCCTCCAGGCCCGCCAGCCCGCCATGGAGCCTCGGAGCGAAAAGGCGCTCGAAACGGTCAGCGAATTAGGAGATCGGCTCAACAAAGCCACCCTCACCCAGAGCGAGGCGCTCAAAGAGATGGCCAATGTCGCCGAAAAGCTCAAAGACGAGCTTCGGGAGCTGGGCAAAGACCCGGTCCTCAAGCGTTTGGAACAGGCTGCGCGCGCCTCGGGGGCCGGCGACTCCCGGAGCGCCGCCGGGTTGCAGAAGCAAATCGAATCGCTGCAAAAGCAGCTTGGCGCTCCTACGGGCAATCTGCAGGCCCTGGAGAAGCTTAAGAAAGACCTCGAGAAACTGCAGGAGGCCGCCAAGGGCCTCAACGACAAGAATCCCATCGGCGCCGACTCGCAGCGAGAGGACATCTCGAAGGCGCTGTCGGCGCTTTCGCGCCAAGCGCAGGAGATGGGGCTGCAGGCCCCGCAATTAAAGGACGCTATCGAGGCGCTGGAGGCCAACCATACCGAACTCTTCCTTAAAGACCTGCAGGCCTCGGTGACGGACCTCGAGAAGCTCAGCGATATGGCCAAGGGCCTCCAGCAACTGCAGCAGCAAATGGAGAAGCTGGGCAAGGACTTGGCCGAGCAACTCAAGAACGGCCAGCCCGAGGCCGCCCAGATGACCCTCGAGAAGATGGCCGCTCAACTGAAGGCCGCCGATCTCCCCTCCGAACAGCTCGAGAAGATAGCTGCCGACGTGGCCAAGGCCCTAAAGCCGGCAGACAATTACGGCGCCCTGGCCGAGCACCTCAAAAAGGCCGGCAAGCAGTTGGCGTCCGGCGACAAGCCCGGCGCCTCCCAGTCGTTGGCCGACGCCGCCAAAGAACTGGAACGGCTGGCCCAGCAGATGGGCGATGCTCAATCGCTGGCGGCCGAACTCCAAGCCCTTAACGAGGCCGCTGCCGCCATCGGCTCCGAGCAACGTTGGCGCCGCAGCGGCCGCCCCGGCCGTCCCGACATGGGAAAGGGCGGCAGCACGGGCAACGGCGTGGGCACCTGGGCCGATGAAAACGGCGAATGGAACGGCCAATGGAGCGATCATTGGGACAACAGCGGTGTGGAACGTCCGGACGAAGACCCGCGCGGCCACACCGATCGGGGCGACGGCGAGTTGAGCGAGGCCCTCAGCCCCACCAAAGTCCGCGGCCAATTCTCACCCGGCAGCCAGATGCCCAGCGTGACCTTGAGGAACGTGAGCATCAAAGGCCAGAGCAAACTGGACTACGAGGCCGCTGCCAGCACCGCCCAGTCCGACGCCCAAAGCGCGCTGAGCCACGAACAGGTTCCCCGCGCTTACCAGGCGGCCGTGAAGGATTACTTCGACGATTTGAAGAAATGAAGCTGACAACCCATCCTGCCCATGGAAACGCAACAAGCCATTGAATCTTTCCGGAACACCTACGCGGCCTTGCGCGCTGAAATCGCCAAGGTCATTGTCGGCCACGACGCCGTTGTCGAGGGCACCCTCATTGCGCTCTTTGCCCACGGGCATGTGCTGCTGGAAGGGGTGCCCGGACTGGGCAAGACCCTCCTGGTGCGCACGCTCAGCGAGGTGCTCGACCTTTCTTTCAATCGTATTCAGTTTACTCCGGACCTCATGCCGGCCGATATTCTCGGCACCAACATCGTCATGGAAGCCGCCGGCGGGCGGCGGCAGTTCGAGTTCCAAAGCGGCCCGATTTTCGCGCACCTGATCCTGGCCGACGAAATCAACCGCGCGACACCCAAGACGCAGTCCGCTTTGCTGGAAGCGATGCAGGAGCACCAGGTCACCGCCGGCGGCCAACTGCGCAAGCTGGCCGAGCCGTTCTTCGTCATGGCGACCCAAAACCCGATCGACCAGGAAGGCACCTACCCGTTGCCCGAGGCCCAACTCGACCGCTTCTTTTTCAAGATCCTGGTCGGCTACCCCTCGGGCGAGGAACTCACCGAGGTCCTCACCCGCACGACCGCCGGAGAGCGCCTCAGCGTCCAGAAAATCCTCACGGGCGAGACTTTGTGCCAATTGATTGGACTGGTCCGCGAGGTGCCCGTTGCTTCGCATGTGAAAGACTACGCGGTGCGGCTGGTGCTGGCCACGCATCCCAAGACCGAAACCGCCGCGCCCATCGCCTCCCAGTACCTGCGTTTCGGCAGCAGCCCGCGCGGCGGCCAGACCCTGGTCCTGGCCGGCAAAGTCCGCGCGCTCATCCAAGGCCGTTTCAACGTCAGCTTCGATGACATCGAGGCGGTCGCCCCGCCCGCCCTCCGTCACCGGCTCATCCTCAATTTCGAGGCCGAAGCCGAGGGCGTCACCACCGAGCACATTATCGCTCAAGTTTTGAAAGACGTGCCGAAGGACGCCCAGGTGGTCAATGCTTGAGCGGCCCCATGTCCACCCCGCTCCTCACGCCCGAACTTCTGCGCCGCCTCGAGCAGTTTCAGCTCCTGGCCGCCCGCCGCGCCAAGAGCTCGGCCAGAGGCGAGCGCCGCAGCCGGGCGCGCGGCCAATCCGTCGAGTTTGCCGACTACCGCGACTACGTCCCGGGGGACGATTTCCGCTACCTGGATTGGAACCTCTACGGGCGCCTGGAACGGCTGTTCTTGAAGCTCTACGAAGAGGAGCGCGAACTGCCCGTGCGCATCTTCCTGGATGCCAGCGAATCCATGACCTTCGGCGAGCCGCGCAAATTCGATTTCGCCCGCCAGGTCGCCGCGGCGGCGGGGTATGTGGCCCTTTCCGGCTTTGATCGTGTCAGTGTAATCCCGTTCCCCGAGCTTGCGGCAGACCCCGCCGCAGACCCCGCCGCCCGCATGGCCGAATTAGCCGCCCGAGGCGCGTTGCGCTCCGTGCGCGGCAAACGCTCGGCCATCCAGTTCTTCGCCAGTCTGGGCGCCCTGACTGCCGGCGGTTCGGCCAATCTGAACCAAGCCCTGCGGCGCGGCGCCCTCCAGGCCCGCCAGCCGGGCGTCGCCCTCGTCCTGAGCGACTTCCTGGACCCCGCCGGCTATGACTCCGGCCTGTCCGCCCTGGTCGGGCGCGGCTTCCAAGTCGACCTGGTCCAAATCCTGGCCCCCGAAGAACTGTCTCCCGTCACGTTTGGCGATCTGCGGCTGGTCGATTCGGAATCCGGCGCGACGCAGGAGGTGACCTTCGGCCGCTACCGGATGAGGGCCTATCAGCAAACGGTCCAGAACTTCATGCAGCGTCTCCGCGAGTATTGCCAAGCCCGCGGCATCAATTTCTTCACCGCCAGCTCGAATACCTCCCTCGAAGATTTGCTGCTCAAACAACTCAGAAAGGCGGAGGTGTGGGGATGAGACGGATTTCGGGGGCTCCGCCCCGATGGTTTGGATCGATGCGCTAAATGCACTTCCTGGCCCCAGCCGCCCTCGCGTTCGCCGCCGCTATTCCGGTGGTGGTGCTCTTTTATCTGCTCAAGCGCAAGCGCGTGGTCAAGCTGGTCTCCAGCACGATGCTCTGGCAGCGGTTCCTGTCCGAGACGCAGGCCAGCGCCCCGTTTCAAAAACTGCGCAAGAACTGGCTGCTTTTCCTTCAGGTCCTCCTCCTGGCCCTGGCTGTCTTCGCCCTGTCGCGGCCCTATTTTGCCGCCAAAGCCAAACCGGCGGAGTTGCGCGTGATTATCCTCGATGCCTCGGCCTCGATGCAGGCTACCGATGAAGCGCCCTCCCGCTTCGAGAAAGCCCGCGCAGAGGCCCTCAAATGGGTCGACAGCCTGGCCGGCAGCGACCAGATGGTCATCCTCCTGGCCGGGGCCAATGCTGAGGTCAAGCAATCGGCTACCAGCCAGAAGGCCCTGCTCCGCCGCGCCTTGCTGGCCTCCGCCTGCTCGGATTGCCCTACCCGCCTGCTCTCTGCCCTGAGGATGGCCGAGTCCCTCGTCCGCGACCAGAGAAACTCCGAAGTCCATTTGTTCAGCGACGGCGCAGCCCCGGAACTCAGCGAGTTTGAAAGCAAGGACAGACCCTTGCCTTTGATCTATCATCGCGTCGGCAAAGATTCCAACAACCTCGGCATCACCGGCCTGGACGCCCGCGCCAATCCCGAGGACGCCCGCCAGCGGGCTGTGTATGCCAATATCGGCAACTTCTCAACCAACAGCCTGGAAACGGAGGTCGAGCTGCTCTTGGAGGGTCGCGTTCTGGAGCGACGCTCGCTCACCATTGCCGGCGGGGATACCTCGCCCCAGGTCTTCCTGGCAAACCAGTCCTGTGACGGCGTTTTCACCGTCCGCTTGACCGCCAAAGACGACTTGGCGGCCGATAACCAGGCCTCCATTGTCAGCCTCTTGCCCAAACCCGTCAAAGTCCTGCTCGTCACGCGCGGCAACCGGTTTCTCGAAAAGGCCCTGCGCGCAGCCGCCAATGTGGAGCTGGCCGTCGCTGCCACGCTGAACGACCCGGCTGCCGGCTTCGATTTCGTCGTGCTGGACGATGTGACGCCGGCGACCTGGCCCAAGGGCAATGTCCTGGCCATCCATGTCCTCAACACCAACTGGGTCGAGAGCGTCACCAGAGTGGAAGGACCGCCCATCGTCGACTGGCGCACCTCGCATCCCCTCATGCGGTATGCCGGCTTCGACAATGTCCAGGTCAAGGAGAGTTACACCGCCAAAACCCCGGCTTGGGCCCTTTCCCTGGCCGATGCCCCCCAGGCCTCCCTTATTCTGGCGGGCGACCTTGGCCGCCAGCGCCTGGTCTGGGTCGGCTTCGATATTCTTGAGAGCAATTGGCCCTTGCGCGTTTCCTTCCCCATATTCATCGCCAATGCCGCCGAGTGGCTCAACCCAGCCAACGCCAAGACCAGCCAATTGCTCGTCAAGGCCGGCGAGGCATTCCGCCTGGCTTTGGACCGCCCGGAAACCAGCGCCCAGGTGAGCTTGCCGGGCGGCCAGACCCGGACGCTGTCCATAGACCCCAACGCCAATGAATTTGTCTTCGGCGACACCTCCAAGCAGGGCGTCTATCGGGTCCACATCGGCACGAATGACACGGTCTTCTGCGTCAACCTTCTGGACGCCGCCGAGAGCAACATCAAGCCCCGAGACCAACTCCAACTGGGCAAATACACCAAAATCCAGGCCACCTCGATGCAACGCACCAACATGGAAGTCTGGCGCAGCTTCGCCGGCCTGGCCCTCCTGGTCCTCATGGGCGAATGGTGGTACTACCATCGAAGGACCGTATGAACACCGCTATCCTCGCCCTTCTCTGTGCGGCGGCGGTCCCGGCCCTGGGCAAGGCCCAGGACTACGTTGTCGCCTACTGCGCCCAGGACGAAGATTTCGCCCTGCCGATCCTGAGGGACTTTGAAAGAGAAACCGGCCTCAAGGTCCGCGCCGTTTATGACAGCGAAGCCGTCAAGACTGTCGGCCTGGCTAACCGCCTGCTGGCCGAGCGGCGACGCCCGCAGTGCGACGTGTTCTGGGGCAATGAAGAAATGCGCACCCGCCGCCTGGCCGCGCAAGACGTCTTTCGCCCGGCTAACGGCTGGGCTGCCTTCGGCTATCGCACCCGCCGTCTCGTCATCAACACCAACAGCCTCTCGCCGCAGACTGCTCCCCGCTCGCTCATCGAGTTGACCAATGCCCTTTGGCGCGGCAAGGTCGCCCTCGCCATGCCCCAGTTCGGCACCACCTCGACCCATTTCCACGCCCTCCGCCAGTTCTGGGGCCAGGAACGCTGGCTCGCTTGGTGCCGCGGTTTGGCCGCCAACAAACCCCTGCTCGTGGACGGTAATTCGGTGGTGGTGACAATGGTCGGCAGCGGCGAGGCCTGGCTCGGGCTGACCGATTCCGACGACATCGCCGCCGGTCAACGCGAGGGTTTGCCGGTGGCGGCGATGCCGGTCTCCGAGGAAACCCTGCTCATTCCCAATACCGTTGCCGTGACGCGCAACGCCCCGCACCCGGAAACCGCCCAGCGCCTCTTTGATTACCTCCAGCGGCCCGAGGTGGTGAAACGCCTGGTCGCTGCCCAAGCCCTCGAGGGGGTTTCATCGAGCGCCCTCTTGACGCCCGCCTTGAAGGTGAACTGGAACGACCTGCTCCGCGACCTGGAAGACACAACCAGGAAGCTCAACGAGATATTCCTGAGATGAACAAGACTTAAATGAGCTGGCCTCTCCTCCTCAACAGCTTGCTAGTCAGCGGCCTGGCTGCGCTGCTGGCGGGGGCGTTTGGCCTGGCGGCGGCGCTCTGCCTGGGGGGCTTGCCGGGATGCTGGCGGAACCGGTTGCTCTCCGTGGCGGTCATGGCCTTGGCGTTGCCGCCGTTCCTGGTCGCCAATTGCTGGCTCCATTACCTGGGCCATAGCGGCGTCTGGCGCTCGTGGCTGCCACTGAACATTGTTTCCCTGGGCGGCACTGTCTGGATTTTGGGCCTGCTGACCTGGCCGATCACGTTGCTGGCGGTTCGCGGGGCCTGGCAGCGACTGGAGCCCGCCCAACTCGAGAGCGACCCTGCGGTGGCGGGCGGGGCGCTCCTTGGCGGTCTGCTTCTGCCGCTGGCCCGAAACGCCCTGGCCCAGGCGGCGGTCCTGACGTTTGTGCTCGCACTCAACAATTTCGCCGTGCCCGCAATTTTGCAGGTGAAGGTCTTTCCGGCGGAGATGTGGGTGCGCTTCAGCGCGAACTTCGACACGCTGGGCGCGCTCGGGCTGAGTTGGCCGCTGGTCCTGTGCCCCTTGCTCCTGCTCCTGTGGTTCATCCGGCAGGAGATTCCCTGGCCCAGGGCCGATGGTCCGGTATCCCCGGCACTGTTCCGCCGGCAACTTGGGCGCGCGTGGTTTTGGTCCTGTGGCGCCCTCACGGCGCTTCTTTGCCTGGTGTCCGTGGGCCTGCCGCTGCTCCAACTGGTCTGCGAGAAACGGACCTGGACCGAGTTGCCCGGCGCATTTGCGGCCAGCCGGGCCGCCATCGGAAACTCGGTCTGGTTTGCCGCAGTTTCGGCCACGCTGGTGGCCGCCCTGGGCGTGTTGGGCAATGCGGGCCACATAGCAAACCTCCGTCAGAACCGGCATGGCTATGGCGGCGTTTTCGGATTTCGGGTCTCGGGTTTAGGACTTCGGACTTCCGTCTCCGCCCTCCTGGCGTGGCTTATGTGGCTGCCCCTGCTGGTTCCCGGTGTGGTGCTGGGCATCGGCTGGATCGCGTTGTTCAATCGGTCCTGGACGTGGCGCTTCTACCAGAGCGCCGGGATCGTGATCCTGGCTTTTGTAGTCCGCTACCTGGCGTTGGGTTGGAACACCGCCGCCCACGCGATGCAAGGCGTGGACCGCGACTTGACCGACGCCGCCCGGCTCGAAGGGGCCAACGGCTGGCAACTGTTCCGCCACGTCCACTGGCCCCAAATCGCCCCGCAACTCGGCGCGGCGTGGTATGTTGTTTTCCTGCTCTGTCTTTGGGATGTCGAGTCGATCATCCTGGTCGTGCCGCCCGGCGGAGAAACCGTCGCCCTTCGCGTATTCAACCTGCTGCACTATGGCCATAACGCGCAGGTCAACGCCCTGTGCCTGACGCTCCTGGCCGTGGCCGTGGCGCCGCTGGCGCTGCGGAGGGGAGCGAGCATCGCCAGCCTGCTCGTCTTGCTGGCGTTGGCCGGCTGCGCGCCGGGCCCGGCCGGCAATGAATCGCCCGTCGCCAGCCGGCTTTTCAGCCGCGCGCAAGTCATTGGCGCCCGAGGTGTCGGCACGGGTCAGTTCAACAAGCCGCGGTCGGTCGCGGTGGACCTCCAGGACAATCTCTACGTTGTGGATATGACTGGCCGGGTGCAGAAATTCTCCTCCAACGGCGTGTTCTTGCTCTCCTGGCAAATGCCGCAGACCGACCTGGGCAAACCCAAGGGCCTATGCCGCGACCGCCAGGGCAATATTGTCGTCGTCGAGCCGCATTATCAGCGTGTGAACCTCTTCTCGCCGGCAGGCCAATTGATGGCTCAATGGGGCCGGCGCGGAACCAACACCGGCCAGTTCGTGTTGCCCCGGGCGGCCGCCGTGAACTCTCAGAATGAAATCCTGGTCAGCGAATACGGCCCGGCCGAGCGAGTGCAGCGTTTCAGTCTGGCGGCGCAGCAGACTGGCCTGGCCCCGGGGCGTCCGGCTGCTCAAGCCAACACCTACCCCGCGCCGGCCCCGCTGTTCCTCGGCTCCATCGGCCGCGCCGGCACTGGACCCGGCGAATTCAATCGCCCGGAAGGGTTGTGCGTGGACGCCCAGGACCGGATTTACGTGGCCGATTCCTGCAATCACCGCATCCAGGTCTTCTCGAAAGAAGGCAAGCTGTTGCGAACCTATGGCAAAGCCGGCGCCGCCCGGGGTGAACTGAGCTATCCCTACGATATCTGCGTGGACGCCGCCGGACGGCAGTATGTTTGCGAATTCGGCAACAGCCGCATCCAGGTTTTCGACGCCAACGATCAGCCGATCGAGATTCTCGGCGGCCCGGGCGCCGCCCCCGGCCAGTTCAACAATCCCTGGGGCGTTGCTCTTGATTCGGCAGGCAATCTCTACGTCGCCGATTCACAAAACCACCGGGTGCAGAAACTGGTCCGCACTCGGCCCTCGGCCCTCGGCCCTCCGCGCTCGTGAACGTCCAATTCACCCATCCTTACTACCTGCTGCTGCTGGCGCCGGCGCTGGGATGGGTGTTTTGGTTTGCCTGGAAGAGCGACGCCCAGGCCAGCCGCTGGCGGCGTTGGGTTGCGACCGCGGTGCGTGTCCTGGTCCTCACGGCCCTGCTCTGCGCTATCGCCGGCCTCCAGATGCTCCGGCCCATCGAGGGCATGAATGTCTTCTTCCTGCTCGACCGCTCGGACAGCATCCCCTCCCCGCAACAGGAGGCCGCCAAAGACTACGTCAACCAGATCGCCAAACAAAAGAGGAGCACGGACAAAGCGGGCGTGATTGTCTTCGGCAGCGAGGCCAGCATCGAGTCGTCTCCCAGCTCGACCCTGGATTTGGAAAAGATCCAGGCCGTCGTGGGCACGGAGCGGACTGATTTGGCGGCGGCAGTCCGCCTGGGCACGGCCGCCTTTCCGGAGACGGGCCAGAAACGCTTGGTCTTGCTGACCGACGGCAACGAGAACATGGGCGACGTCATGAGCGCGGTCCTGGCAGCCAACCAGCAGCTTGGGGTCACCGTGGACGTGGTGCCCATGGGCGTGTCCCGCGGCAATGATGTCTCGGTGCAGAAACTCCAGGTGCCTCCCAGGCTCAAGAAAGGCCAGGCCTTCGAGGTCAAAATTCACATCCAAGCCGACCAGGCCACTCCGGCCACGGTCCGGCTCTTTCGCAATGAACAGTTTCTCGGCGAAAAGCGGGTCCAACTCACCGCTGGCAAAAACCTCTTCGCCTTTCCCCAGGCCCTGCCCGACCCCGGCTACTACGGGTATGACGTGCAGGTGGACGTGAAAGGCGATCCGTTGCCGCAGAACAATCACGGCTCGGGCTTTGCCATCGTCAGCGGCGACCCCCAAATCCTCATCGTCTCGGCTGACCCCGAAAAAGACAAACCGCTGGCCGCCGCCCTCCAGTCCTCGCATATCACCAACCGTCTCGTCGGCGTCGAGGCCTTCCCCGGCACGCTGGGCGAGATGCAGAACTACGACGCCATCTTCATCAGCAACATCGAGGCCGGCGACGCCCACCTGGGCAACGATCGTCTCAAACTCCTCGAGAGCGCCGTCCGCGATTTTGGTGTCGGCCTGGTCTGCGTCGGCGGCGACCAGGCTTACGCGGCCGGCGGCTACCGCGGCACCGCGCTCGAGTCCACGCTGCCGGTGAGCATGGAACTGGACAGCAAGAAGGTCCTGCCCAGCGGCGCCGTCGCGCTCATCATGCACGGCATGGAGTTTAACAACGGCAACAAGGTGGCCCGAGACTGCGCCCAGGGAGTGCTGGCCGCCCTGGGTCCCTCCGATGAGATGGGCGTCCTGCTCTGGGACGGGACCGAGCGTTGGCTTTTCGAGCTCCAGAAAGTGGGCAACCGCAGAGACCTCGCCGAGCAAATCGCCGGCATGAACCAGGGCGATATGCCCGGCTTCGAAGGCCCCCTCGAACGCGCTTATGAGTCCCTCAAGAAATCCACCGCCAACCTCAAGCACATCATCATCTTTAGCGACGGCGACCCACAGGCCCCCAAAGAGGAAACGATGAAATCTATCGTCGAGGACCGCATCACCGTCAGCACCATTCTCATCTCCGGCCATTCCGGCAGCGAGACCATGGAATGGATGGCCATGCGCGGCAAAGGCCGCTTCTACGAAGTCAAGTCGCCGGACGACCTGCCCCAGGTGTTCATCAAGGAAACGGCGGTCATTCTCAAATCGGCCATCTACGAAGACCCCTTCACTCCCCAGGCCCGCTCCATGAGCGAGGTCGTGCGCGGCATCGGCCCGGCCGAATACCCCAAACTGCTCGGCTACGTGGCCACGACCCCCAAACCGCGCGCTGAAACCCCCCTCTGGACCGATAAGGGCGACCCGCTCCTGGCCCACTGGCAATACGGCCTGGGCCGCGCCGTCGCCTTTACCTCCGATGCCAAGGCCAAATGGGGCAAGCTCTGGCTCAACTGGCCAAAATACCGCCAGTTCTGGTCCCAGATCGCCCAATGGAGCCTCCGGCGCCTCGACAACGCCGATTTCAACACCGAGGTCACTGTCGATAAAGGCCAGGGCCTCATCAATGTGGACGCCTCCGACGCCCAGGGCAATTACCGGAATTTCCTCAACCTCCAGGCCGTCATCGCCAGTCCCAAAGGCCAGAGCCAGACCGTCCGCATCGAACAGACCGGCCCGGGCCATTACGAAGCCCGCTTCCCAACCAGGGAAGTCGGCTCCTACATCCTCAACATCCTGGAGGTCAAAGACGGCAAAGTTCGCGCCTCGCAATCCGTCGGCGCCAGCGTCAATTATTCCCCGGAGTTCAGCGCCACCGAACCCAATCTCAACCTCTTGCGCCGCATCGCCGAGGGAGGCAAAGGCAAAATCCTGGACCCGGCTTCCCCCGACCTCAACCCCTTCTCCCACGACCGCCGCAAGACCTTTCAGCCGCGCGCCCTTTGGGAATCCTTGATCCGTTTGGCCGTCCTGCTCTTCCTCCTGGACGTCGCCGTGCGCCGCATTCAGCTTGACCCGGACGAGGTGCGCCGCGCCATGCGCAGACTGCGCGCCTGGCTCTTGTTCTGGGAGGGCGTGCCCCGCGCGCCCGAGGCCGAGGAATCCCTGAGCGCGCTCCTGGCCCGCCGCGACGAGGTCCGCTCCCGGAAAACCGCCCCTGCCCTCGAGCCCAACCCCGAGTTGTTCCGCCCGGAAAAAACCCCCGCCCTTCCCGGCTCAGGACCGGAACCCGCCCCGAGCGCCGCTCCCGACGCCCGCCCCGAGCCGCCCGCCCAACTCCACGGCGCCGCCGTCCAGGAACCCGCCCCCGCAAGCACAGCCACCCGTCTCCTCGAAGCCAAGCGCCGTGCCCAGAGGAGGGGCCGCATCTAAGATCACTGCGGATATGCTCGGTGCTCGCGCCATGCGCTGGCGCAATTCCGGGGTTTGCTCCATCCGCCGGCCAAAGCGGGTCAGGGTTTAGTTCACCAGTCTGACAAAGCCGTGGCCCTGGGCGGCTCGGGGGCAAGGCCCTGGTTGGGCGGCAGCGGGACAAGGCGGACCGCCAGCCGGCAATCGGTCACGCCGGCCAGGTGGATCGCCAGCTTGCGAATTTCCCGGTTGCCGGCCTGGCGGTCCGGATGGGGCGAGCCGGGCAGCGGCTGGGCGTCGCGGACTTCAAAAAAGGCCCGGGCGGGCGAGAGGATTTCGGCGCGGAGTTGGACGCCTGCCTGCTCGAGGGTGGCGGCGCGTCCGTCTTTCTCGATGGCGATGCCGGCGGGCGTGTGCATGAACCACCAGACCTCGGCCGGTTGGGCGGCTTGAATCTCGTCCTGGATGAGGAGTTGGTTGCGAGCCAGCAACGCGAGGCCGCGGCAGACTTTGCGCGCGCTCCGGTGATAGGCCGAAGTGAGGTCGGCGATGGCGAAGGCCTTCGCAGGCTTCGACTCGAAGCGAATCAGGCGGGCCGCGGCGGAAGGGTCCTGGTCCGGTCCCGGGCCGGGATTGAGGACGAGGGTGTTGTGGCCTTCGGCCCGCAGGCGGTAGTACTGCCAGCGCTGGCCGCCGAAATAGCCGGGGAGGTTGTAATTGTCGGCTCCCAGGTCCATGGCCCATCGCGCCCCCAGGGCGTCGAAGACGAAGCTGCCCAGGTCCAGGTGGCTGTGATTGGCCTGATTGTCCCCGGCCTTGAACCCGAGGAACAGCGCCTTTGGATTGCCCCACTCGCTGCGAAAGACGGCGACTTCGGCGCCACGGAAGCACTTGTCCAGCGGCAGTCCGGCGGAAGCGGGGCCGGCGCTCTCGGAGTCGCGCCAGAGCAAGTCCAGGGCGGCGGGCGCGGCAACCTGGCGCTCGAACCAGGCGTAGGCCGGCTGGTTGAATCGCCGCGCCAGCCAGAACATCTGCGGGGCGCGAATGACCTGGTCGCCCCCATCGGCATAGTTGAAGGTGCGCCCTAAAGGGCCGGTCAGGTAGATCGGAAAGAAGCCCGTTTGGCCGAACCCGTTGATTTGGGACAACCCGAAATCGGCGCCGAGGGCAGTTTGGAGGGCGGCAAGGAACACGACATTGTAGGAAGTGGCGTAGTTCCAGTAACCCGGGCCTTCCTTCCAGGCGCCGTCTGGGGCGAACTCAGCCATGGCGAGTTCCAGAGATTTGAGTGCGGCTTCCAGGATTTCGCCGGCCAGCTCCGGTTCCGCCTCCGCCAGGGCCAGCGCGCCCATGCCGATGCCCCCATTGCAGACCTGGTTCCAATTGTGGCGGGCCTGGGTCCACCAACCGCCGGCGCGATAGAGCCCGAGGGCGGGCCTGAGCCCCTTCTCGACCATGGCCTGGCTCAGGAGGGCGCGCTGTTCAGGGGTCCAGGAGTCGTAAAGCCAATCATAAGCGACCGCAAAGGCGTGGGTCATCTCCGCCGTGTCCAGGAAGTGACGCGGGTTCCAATCCGGAAAGTGCGCGGCGGCATCCAACTCCTGCCAGGCGCGCTCAGCGTAGGCCGGCTTGCCCTCGAGACGGTGGAGCAGACCCAGGACATAGACCCGGTTGACCACCCGGCGGCTGGTGTCCAGGAGCCGCAACCCATCGGGAATCTCGTAGCGGGACGGCGCGGCGGCGATGATTTCCTGCGCCCGCTGCCGCAACTTCGTCCGCCAGGAGTCCAGCGCCGGCTCGGCGGCGATGCGTTGCGTCAATTGGGCAAAGTCATTGGAGGAGGCCAGCAGCCGCGGATGGCCCTTGTGCAGTCGGGCCAGGAGCTCGGCTGCGGAGGGAATCGGCACGAGCGGTTGGCCGGCTTGCCTCGCCGGCAAGGCCGGGGCGGAGCCCAGGAGCAGGAGCGAGACCCAGGACCAGTGAGATAGAATCGTCTGGAGGCGCAGCATAGGGGCCGGATCGTTTTCGGCTTTAGACCATTGTTGCGGCAAAATGCCGGGGAATCAATTCAAATTGATTCTCTATTTTATTGACATCCTGCGGCGCAAAAGCGCACAAAGGAGCGCGTTGTGGAATCTACAGGGACAGTGCGACCCTTTCGGCCCGCGTTATCGCGGCCTTGTGCGCCGCCCGCCTCATCGGCGTCGGCGAAGTCCCTCTTTTGCCCGCGTGCCATTACCCGTAACTCCTGAAAGGAACACTCACTCATGAAATTCAATCAGCAGCCCCGCATCCGGTTCAACCTGGCTTGGGCCTCCTTGGCCGCTCTTGTGCTCGGGCTGGCTGCGCCCGCCAGTTCGCAGACCGCCGACTCGTTCAATCCGGGACCCAACAGCAACGTATGGGCAATCGCCGTCCAGACCAATGGGAGTGTCCTGGTGGGAGGTGACTTTACGAGCATCGGCCCGCGAGCCACTAATTATTTGGCGCGGTTAAACCCGGACGGAAGCCTGGACCCCAAGTTCGGCGGGTTCGCCAATGCCGAGGTCATGTGCATCGCCGTCCAGCCGGATGGCAAGATTCTGATTGGAGGGTCTTTCACCACACTCGCGGGCCAGGCGTGCACCAATCTCGGACGCCTCAACACCGACGGCAGCTTCGATACGAACTTCGTCGCGGCCCCGGATAATTCCGTCAATTGCCTGGTAGTGCAGGCCGACGGCAGGATCCTGTGCGCCGGCAGTTTCTTGTCGCTCAACGGTCAACCGTGCAGCGGCCTGGGCCGACTCGGGACCAATGGCACGCCGGATACCACCTTTACTCCCAATCCCGACCAACCGGTCAACACGTTGGCCGTGCTACCCGACGGCAAGATCCTGGTGGGGGGCAGTTTCTTGAATCTGGCTGGGCAGAGCTGCATGTCGCTGGGCCGGCTCAACGCCGACGGCAGCCTGGACAGCGCCTTCGCCCCGGGTCCAAATGCTCCCGTATCCACGCTGACGGTGCAGGCCGATGGCAAGATCCTGGTCGGCGGCTCATTCAGCACGCTGGACAACTTCCCCTGCAACTACCTTGGACGGCTCAATGCCGACGGCAGCCTGGATACCACTTTCACTCCCAGGCCCAATGGTCCGCCGATGAGTGTGGTGTTGCAGGCAGACGGCACTATTGTCGTGGGCGGGTCTTTCACGAGGCTGGCAGGGCAGACCTGCATGTTCATCGGGCGTCTGACGACGACGGGCCTCCTGGACCCCGCTTTTCCCTCGAGCGCCGATGCGGCCGTGAGCGCCCTTGCCATTCAAGCCGACGGCAAGGTCCTGGTTGGCGGCACTTTCACCAACCTGGGCGGCCAGTTGCGCCCTTACCTCGGACGCCTCACCAACCCAACTCCGGCGACCACGAGCCTCTCCTCGGACGGCTTGAGCTTGACCTGGCTTCGGGGAGGCAGCAGTCCGGAGGTCTGGCGCACGACCTTCGAGGTCTCCCCTACCGGGCTGAACTGGACCAGCCTGGGCGTCGGCATGCGCACCAATGGCGGCTGGGTCCTGGATTATATCACGGTGCCCCCCAACTCGATGCTCCGCGCGCGCGGTTTCGTTCCGGGCGGAGCCGCCAATGGCTCAGGCTGGTTTGTGGAAGCGGATTCAGCCGCGCCGACATTTATAGGCTATCCCACCAGCGTGACCAATCTCGCAGGGACTTCGGCGGGTTTCACCGTGCAGGCCTCGGGTACCCCGGTCTTGTCCTATCTCTGGTTCAGAGGGTCCCTCCCCTTGAGCGATGGCGTCAACAACGTCTCCGGCTCTCGCACCCCGTTCCTGACCCTGACCAACCTGACGGGAGCCAACGCGGGCGCCTATAAGGCGGTCGTCAGCAGTCCTTTCGGCGCCGTCACCAGTACCGTCGCCAACCTCACCGTCGTGGACCCGTATATCTCCAAGCAGCCCGTCGGCAGCACCAACCCGGCCGGCACTACGGTTTCGTTCAGCGTGTCAGCCTTCGGCGCTCTGCCTATTGAATATCAGTGGCGCAAAAACGTGACTAATGTCGTGCAGGGGGCCAATGTCTCCGGTACGAACGCCTCGACACTGACGTTGAGCAACGTCCTGGGTGGCGACGCCGGGGCCTACACGGTGATAGTGAGAGGCCCTTACGGCCAGGCCATTAGCGCCGCCGCCAACCTGGGGGTAATTGATCCCTTCATCACCAATCAGCCCGCCAGCCTGCAGGTCGATGCCGGCCAACCCGCCGTCTTTAGCGTCGGGGTTGCCGGCACAGCGCCCCTCCAATACCAGTGGCGAGAGGACGGCACCAACATCGCCGGCGCAACCACAGCGACCTTGCCCGTGCCCAGCGCCCAACGGGCCGATATAGCCAATTACGAAGTCGTCATTACCAATAAGTTCGGCAAGACAACCAGCACCCTGGCTTCCCTCACGGTAAACCTGGCTGCGCTTGATTCCTGGAACCCGGGGGCCGACCATTCCGTGTTGGCCATCGCCCAGCAGACGGACGGCAAGCTCCTGCTCGGGGGCGCTTTTGGAGTTCTCGGCGGCCAGGCGCGACCGGGCCTTGCGCGGCTCAACACGGATGGCTCGCTGGACGGCTCGTTCAACCCGGGCGCCGGCGGCGCTGTCAATGCCCTGGCAGTGCAAACCGACGACAAGCTGCTGGTCGGGGGCCAGTTCACGGCTCTGGCCGGCCAGGCCTGCAGTTATCTCGGGCGGCTCAACACCGATGCCACGCTGGATACCTCATTCAATCCGGGGATCAACGGCAAGGTAATGGCCTTGTCCATCCAGGCGGACGGGAAGATACTGGTGGGAGGCGAGTTTAACATGGCCGGCGGGCAACCCTGCAACAACCTGGCCCGGCTCAATACCAACGGCACGCTGGATACCACCTTCTCGCCCGCACCCGATAACACTGTCCTGGCCCTGGCCGTGCAGCCCGATGGCAAGGTCGTGGCGGGCGGTGTCTTCACCGGGTTGGGCGGACAAGCCTGCTCTTACATCGGCCGGCTCAACACGAACGGCACACTTGATTCCAGCTTCAGTTCCGCAGCCAGCAGTTGGGTTTACTGCCTGGCCTTGCAGCCGGATGGCAAAATCGTGGCAGGCGGCGTCTTCACGATGCTGGACAACCAGACCCGCTGGTGCATCGGCCGCCTCAACGCGAACGGCACCCTGGACGCCGGTTTCAATCCCAACACCAACGCAACCAACCCCAACGACCTGGTTTATTGCCTGGCTTTGCAGGCCGACGGAAAGGTCCTGGTGGGGGGCCGTTTCACCGCCCTGGGCGGGCAGCCGCGCAACTACCTGGGCCGAGTCAACCCGAACGGCTCGCTGGACGGAACGTTCAATCCGGGCGCCGATGGCCAACTCTCCGCCCTGGCGCTCCAGACCGACGGCTCCGTGGTGGTCGGCGGCGCTTTCACCAACCTGGACGGCCAACCCCGCTCCCAGGTCGGGCGGCTGCTCCCGACCGATCCGGCCATCGACTTCATTTCCTTCGACGGCGCCACAATTACCTGGGACCGCGGCGGCACCAGCCCGGAGATATGGCTCGCCACGTTCCAAACTTATGTCGAGGGCACAGGTTGGATCGATCTGGGCGCCGTCCAGCGCATCACTAACGGCTGGCAATTGGCCGGGCTGGGCTTGGACCCCAACGCCTATATCCTGGCTCAAGGCTATGTTGCCGGCGCAGGCATCTCAAGCTGGTTCGTCGAGCGGTCTCTGCCGGTAATCCCGCTATCCCCGCCAACCATCCTCCGGGATGCCAGTTTCGGTTTCCAGGCGAACCAGTTCGGTTTCAACATCTCCGGCACCCTCGGCCAAAGCGTGATGATCGAGGCCTCCACCGACCTGGTGAATTGGACGAGCTTGACTAACATCACTTTGGGTTCGGGTCTGTTCTTCTTCAGCGACCCCAACGCTCCGGACTTCCCGATGCGGTTCTACCGCGCCACCGGCCAGTGATTGGCTACTCGCAGATTTGGCGCTCCTGATCGTTGGACCCCTGCGCCGCTACGGCCTGCCGGGATGCCTCGGCAAACCAAGTCTGTTCGGGACGAGGCGCAGGAGCGGGGGGCCAGTCAATCGCACGGTCCACTACTTGGCGCATCCGTTCGAACCACCACCGGGCCCGGCTCAGATGCCGCTGGCGCCGGGTCCACGGATGCTGTTCGTGCGCGCCGGTGAAGCTCAGTTCCAGTTGTCCATTGATCATAATCGGCCTTTCGTTTTCTGATCAATGTAAACGGGGGGGTGGGTCAAAGGCTGTCCAACCCCCAAAGATTTCTCAAAAATCTTTCACGCCGGCTTCACCTCGGGCGCGGCTGCGCCGCGCGCCCCCAGGAGAGCGGCGACGACGGCGCTCAAGGCGGCCAGGGCGGCGGCGCCCCAGAGGTGGCGGGGGATGGCGGCTGTCGCGAAGAGCAGGTTGGCGAGCACCCAAATGACCAGCGGATGGCTCTGGGCAGGAAGGCTCACCCGCTGCTTGTTGATAAGGCAGGGGGTGGCGAATATCAGGATAAAAAGGGCCGTGACAGCCTGGGCCCCGAGGCCAACGCACGGCGTCCCGCGCCAATCGCCCGCCAGACTGCCGCCCTGCCAGGGCCAGCAATGCCCGACGCTCGAGGCGAAGGGCTGGAATGCGGAATTGAACAGCAACACCAGAAGGACAGTCAGGCCGAGGACCTGGAAACCGTATGTGAAGGATGCGCGGCGGGGGCGCAAGATCAGCCTGGCGACGCCGCGCGAAGTCAACAGCGCCAGCAGCCAGAGCGCCGCTGCCCAGGGCAGCCAACGAAGGACCTGGTTTGGAGAACGTCCGGACCCGGCGATTGGCCCGAGTGGAATCCCTGTGCGCGCTCCAACCGCCAGGGCCAGGCCGGCGAGGGACAGGATAATGATCGAAGCCAGCGCGACGTTCTGGCCGGGCGTCTGCCTGGCCTGGCCTGCCAGCGTGCCCCCTGCAGCCAGGAGCAGCAGCAGACCTTCCGGCCACCCGGCATCGCCAAAGAGCGGATGCGGCAGGCACACCCGGAGCCACACCAGCGCAAACTGCGCCAGCAACAGCCCCGGCAAGAGCCGCCAAGCCAACCGCCCTCGATTCAACGCGCGGGAATCGGGTGTGACGGCCCCGGAATAGCTCGAACAGTTCAGTTGCGGTTTGTTTCCGTGCTGCCGATCGGTGTCGGCAGGTTCATGCCTACGGCCCGCTGGAGCTTTGAGCGCGCCACCGAGTAATCGTGGAGCGCCTGGATCTCGGTGGTGCGGGCCTCGGTCAGGGCGGTTTGTGCGCTGAGCACGTCCAGTTGGGTGCCCGTGCCGGCTTCGTATCGGGACCTGGCCAGGCGCAGGGCCTCTTCGGCCTCTTCAACCACTTTCTTCTGAGATTCCAGGACATCCTGGGCTTCGATGAAATTCGAGCGGGCGGTGCGGACTTCCAGTTCGATGCGCCGCCCGGTGTCATCGAGCTCGATGCCGGCCCGTTCAAAGCGGGCGGTGGCCTCTTTGACGCGCCCGCGCGTGAGAAAGCCGTCGAAAAGGTTCCAGGTCACCTGGACGCCGGTAATCCAGCCATGGAGTTCGTAGCTGAGATCGGAATGGAGCATGGAGTTATGGATATCATACCCGGCGAAGGCCTCGACGCCCGGCTTGTAACCGGCCTTGGCGTTGACGATGTCCTCGGCGCGCAGGGCCTGGGCCTTGCGAAGGGAGCCCAGTTCGGTGCGGCGCTTCAGGGCCAGGTCAATCGCGTGGGCCAGATCGAGCGGGTAGGGTTCGGCCTGCAGCTTGCCCGAGAGGTTGAGGGGAATGTCCTCGAACGTCTCCTTGGGCACATTGAACCCCAGGAGATTGGCCAGGTTGTTCTTGGCGATACGGAAACTATTGCGGGCGCGAATCAGCCGGGGTCGCGCATTGGCCAGCTCGACCTCCGCCCGCAGCACGTTGAAGCGCGGCACCGTTCCCGCCTCGAAGCGGCGCCGGGTGTCGCTCAACTCCTGGGTCAGCAAATCCACCGAGGCCTCTTGCACCGTGATTTGCTGCTCCGCCAGGAGCACGTCGTCATAGGCAATCTCGACATCCGCCACCGTGTCCGCAACCGCCGTCTGGTAATTCAACCCCGACTGTTCCCGGGTCAAACGGGCGACGCGCAGGGCCGAGAGCATCCGGCCCCCTTCATAGATGGATTGCACCAGCCGAACCTGGGAGGTCCAGTTCTGGTCCACCCCGAATTGGGAGCCGCCGGGCAGGCCCGGGACGTTGGTCGGAAACCTGAAGGTATCCACGTCAGCAGGCTGCAGTGCGTTGAAGCTGCCGGTCACGGCTACCCTGGGCAGGGCCACCGCGCGAGTCTCGATGACCACGCCCTGGGCGGCCTCCAATTCCTTTTTGGCCCGCAGAATGTTGGGGTTCTGCTGGAGCGCCAGGTCCAGGGCGTCAGCCAAGGAAAGCGGCTGGGTGATGAACTGGTGGGAAGGCCAGGACAGGGCGCCCTGCGCGGCCCCGGCGGAACCGGCCAGCCAGAGCAGCAGCAGGACCAGTGCCGCCGCCCCACCCGAATCCCCCGGCCCCTCGCTGGCCTTCGGTTCCTCCGCGGCTCCGGGACCCCCGGCCTGCGGGCCAGGCGCTTCGGAGCTGCTTTCCTGCTCCGGGCACACATACATGAACACACTCCGGGCGCTCGTCTCATTGGTGCCCATGAGGTCCATGTACATCTTCACCAGCTCCTGCTCTTCCTTTTCCTGGTCTGTCAACTCGCGGTTCATCGGAATTCGGGCAATGGTGTAACACTTTTGGCCGCCATGGCACAAATACTTTTGGACTTGCCGCCAGGTCCCTCGACGGGGGCGGGTTCAAGGGCGGAACCTATTGGCGAAGTAGAACAGCAGCCCAACCACCACGGCCGCGAGGATACTCAGGAAAACTCCCGCGTAGAGCAGGCGCATCTTTCGATACCGCACCATGCGCGGATTGTTCGGAAACAACATTCTTGCCAAACGGTCCACTGGACCGCATTCTTAACCCCCCGCATCGAGTTTGCAAGGAAAAACGCAAATCCGATTAAGATTTGGCTTGGGTTGAACCCCGCAGTATGCTGGCCGGTGTTATCGACCCCATGAAAAACAAATTGCATATCAACCCGCTCGTCCTCTGTCTGGCCCTGCTCGCAGCGCGTCTGCCCGCGGCGGCCGCCGATGCCACGTCCACACCTGCTGAACCCATTGATGGCTTCCGGGACACGCCGATGCTCCCGGGCGGCAAATGGCACCTGCACGACCCAGATCGCCCGCAACCCCGCATCGTCACCCCAGGGGCGGCCTTCAGCCAAAACGCCCCGCCGCCCTCGGATGCCGAGGTCCTCTTCGATGGCAAGGACCTTTCCAAGTGGCAAAACAGCCGGGGGCAGGCTGCGGCCTGGCCAGTGCGGGATGGTTACGTCGAGACCCGGAGCGGCGGCGGCATTCGCACGCGCGGCAAGTGGGCCGATTTCCAGTTGCACGTCGAATTTGCCGAGCCCTCCCCGCCCCGAGGCACAGGCCAGGGCCGCGGCAACAGCGGCGTTCTCATCAACGGCATGTACGAAGTTCAAGTGCTCGACTCCTTCCAGGCCAAGACCTACCCCGACGGCCAGTGCGCGGCCATCTACGGCCAGTCGCCGCCGCTGGTCAACGCCAGCAAACCGCCGGGCGAATGGCAAACCTACGACATCATTTTTGAATCGCCGCGCTGGAACGACCAAGGCGGCCTCGTCAAAAAAGCGACCGTAACGGTTCTCCACAACGGCATCGTGGTCCAGAACCATTACGAACTGGCCGGCATCACCGACGGCATCAACCGTGAAGTGCCCTGGAAGTCGCTGGCGAAGTACTCCCGCCCTCATCCGCCCGAGGTCTTCATCGAGTTGCAGGACCACAACAACCCCGTCCGCTTCCGCAACCTGTGGATTCGCACCCTGGGCGAACGGGAGTGAGCGCCATGGAAAAACCGAAGTGAGCTATGAGAGTATCCCCTCTTGCGCTGGCAACGCTGGGCTTGGCGCAGATGTCTGCCCTCGCGCAGCCCGCAACGGTTGCCAATCGACACGCCCAATACGCCCTCCAGGCGCCTGGGAAGCCCGCTTTCAGCGACGCCAACTGGGTCAGCCTGGGCGTGGCGGGCTTAACGGCGTCAGAAAACGGCGCTATCAGCGCAATAGCGGCGGACACGAATGGCAATGTCTATGTGGCAGGAGGGTTCACTCTCACCGACACGGTTTTTGCCACCAATATCGCCAAATGGAACGGCGCCGCCTGGTCCGCGCTTGGCTGGGGAATAGGCGGCAGAAGCCCCTACGGCTCCCCCATTGTGCGCGCCTTAGCCTTCGACACTTACGGGAACCTCTACGCGGGCGGGACCTTCACCACGGCGGGCGGGGTGAACGCCACCAACATCGCCAAGTGGGATGGCAGCGAATGGTTCGCCCTCGGCTCAGGGGCAGGTGACACAAACGGCGCCGTCTCCGCGCTGGCCTGCGACGGTTCCGGGAACCTCTACGCGGGCGGCTGCTTCACGAATGCGGGCGGGGCGAGCGTCACCAACATTGCCCGCTGGGACGGCGTCGCCTGGTCCTCACTCGGCTCGGGGGTGAGCAGCAATGTCTATGCCTTGGCCTTCAACACGAACGGGAACCTCTACGCGGGCGGCTGCTTCACGAATGCGGGCGGAGCCAGCGCCACCAACATCGCCCAATGGGACGGCAACTCCTGGTCGGCCCTCGGCTCGGGAATCGGCGGGGCCGACGACTCTGTCTCTGCCCTGGCCTTCGACTTGAACGGGAACCTCTACGCAGGCGGATACTTCACGAATGCGGGCGAAGTGAGCGCCACCAACGCCGCCCAATGGAACGGGAGCGCATGGTCCGCCCTCGGCTTGGGGCTGGGCGACGCAAACGGCGGTGTCTCCGGGCTGGCCTGCGACGGTTCCGGGGACCTCTACGCGAGCGGGTCCTTTACGAATGCAGGCGGAGTGGGCGCCAATTACATCGCCCAATGGAACGGCGCCGCCTGGTCACCTGTCGGCTGGGGGATTAGCGTCGTGGATGTCTCTTCTGATGGCCTGCGAGAGTCTAACCTGGGGGCCTCTGCCCTGGCCTTTGACACCAAAGGGAACCTCTACGCGGGCCTGCTCGTCGCCGTGCGCTCCGCTGTTCCAATATACGGCCCGCCCTTGGACCTCGGCTATATCTTCAAATGGAACCCCAGCACCTGGTCGCCCCTCGACCCGGGCATCAATGGGGGCTGGGTCAATGCCCTGGCCTTCGACACTTACGGGAACCTTTACGCGGGCGGAACCTTTACCACTGCGGGCGGGACTATCGCCAACAACGTCGCCCAATGGAACGGCAGCGCCTGGTCGGCCCTCGGCTCGGGCCTGGCAGGCGGCGGATACTGGGGCGTAGAGCCGGGTATAGGGCCGGAGGTTGCGACTGGACAAAACGCCGGTGTCAATGCCCTGGCCTTCGACACCAAGGGCAATCTCTACGCGGGCGGGGATTTCACCCTAGCGGGCGGGGTCAGCGTCAACGACATCGCCCAATGGGACGGCAGCGCCTGGTCGGCCCTCGGCTTGGGGGCCGGTGGTCAGAGGGGGAGCATCTGGGCGCTGGCCTTCGACAATCTCGGGAACCTTTACGCGGGCGGCTGGTTCAGCGCGCCTGGCGAAGGAAACCCCGTCGGAATCAACAGATGGGACGGCGGCACCTGGTCGGCCCTCGCCTCCGAGCCGGACGGCTATGTCTATGCCCTGGCCTGTGACACCAATGCGAACCTCTACGCAGGCGGTTACTTCTCCACGGCGGGCGGGGCGAGCGTCAACTCGATCGCCAAATGGGACGGCAACACCTGGTCTGCCCTCGACTTGGGACTAGGGACGCCAGGGGTGTTCTCACGCCCTGGGTCAGTCTTCGCACTGGCGTTTGACACCAACGGGAACCTCTATGTGGGCGGCCAATTTACGATGGCGGGCCCGGTAAACGCCACCAACGTCGCCAAGTGGGATGGCAGCGCATGGTCCGCCCTCGGCTCAGGGGTGGGTGACGCAAACACCGGTGTCTCCGCGCTGGCCTTCGACGGTTCCGGGAACCTCTACGCGGGTGGATACTTCACGAAAGCGGGCGCAGTCAGCGCCGCCAGCATCGCCAAATGGGACGGCGCCGCCTGGTCCTCGCTCGGCTCGGGGGTGTATAGTGATGTCTATGCCTTGGCCTTCGACGCCAACGGGAACCTCTATGTGGGCGGAATGTTCACGACGGCCGGCGCCAACCCCGCGGCCAACATCGCCAAGGCCCTGCTCACCGGGCCGACTCCCAACCAGTTGTTGTTGGCCAATGCGGGAGATGGAACCAATGTCATCACCTGCCTCGGCGCTCCCGGCGCCAAGTATGCCCTCGACCTGGCGACCAACCTTGCGCCGCCTATCGACTGGATGCCGCAAGGAACCAATACGGCCTCTGCCGCAAACGCGGCCGCTGCCGGATACCTGAGCTTTACCAACTCGAACCGCCTGCCGCAGGCGTATTACCGGACTCGCTCGGCGCCCTGAAACCAGCACTTCTTTGAGAACGAGGTCTTGGCCTTCCTAGCTCGTCACGCATAAAATGGGCTGTTGAGCCAAATATGAACACCTAATCCCAAGAGCCAAGCCCTTTCTCTTCAGTCGGCAATGATATACAGTGGCGGCCAATGAAAGCAAAAGGCACGGTCTATCTGGTAGGCGCAGGGCCGGGGGACCCCGGGTTGCTGACGGTGCGCGGAGCGGAGCTGCTCGCCCGGGCGGACGTGGTGGTCCACGACGCGCTTGTAAACCCGGAGTTGCTGCGGTTGGCCCCCAGGTCCGCAGAGATCGTCTTCGGCGGCAAGCGGGGCAGGGACCAGGCCATCGCCCAAAAGGAACTCAATGAACTGCTCATTGCCAAGGCGCGCGCCGGCAACGCCGTGGTCCGGCTCAAAGGGGGCGACCCTTACGTTTTTGGCCGAGGCGCCGAGGAGGCCGAGCAACTGGCCGATGCGGGCATACCCTTTGAGGTTGTGCCGGGGGTTTCCTCTTTCGTGGCCGTGCCCGGTTATGCGGGCGTGCCGCTCACGCACCGGGCGCTTTGCTCGAGGCTGACCTTGATTACGGGACACGAGGACCCGGCCAAAGAGGAAGCCGCCATTGATTGGGCCCAGGTGGCCCGGACACCCGGCACCAAAGTCATCATGATGGGCACCGACCGTATCGGGCAGCTCGCCGCGATGCTGGTCGCCCACGGCATGGACGCCGCCACGCCCATTGCGATGGTCCAATGGGGCACGACCGGCCGCCAGCATTCCGTAGCCGGAACCCTCGGCACCATCGCCGAGGTTGCCGCCAAAGGGCAAATCGGCCCGCCGACCGTGGCCGTCATTGGCGAAGTGGTGAAGTTGCGCCGGAAGCTCAACTGGTTCGAGAAGCGGCCGCTTTTCGGGCGGAGGATCGTCGTCACGCGCGCCCTCGAACAGGCCGGCCAATTGACCCGCCGCTTGCAGGAGCTCGGGGCGGAGGTCCTCCAGGTCCCCACGATCCGCCTCGAGCCGCCCACCCGCAGGCAAGAGGTCGTCGAGGCCCTCCTCTCTCTCAATTCATACGATTGGCTGGTCTTTACCAGCCCCAACGGCGTGGCCAAGTTCTTCGAGTACTTCTTCAGACAGTTCCACGATATGCGCGACATCGGTGGCGCCCGCATCGCCGCCGTCGGCCCCGGCACGGCCAACAAATTGAAAGAACTCCACCTCCAGGTCGACCTCATGCCCGAGCAGGCCATGGCCGCCGGCATCGCCGAGGCCTTCGCCGGATTCGAGAGCATCGAAAACCTCAAGATTTGCCTCCTCCGCGCCGAAGTGGCCAACCGGGAATTGCCCGAGGCGCTTGAAGCCCTCGGGGCCATCGTCGATGACATCCCCTGCTATAGGACGGCGCCCGAGATCGAAGACCGGACCGGCGTTGCGGCCCGGTTGAGCCAGGACGGCGCCGATTGGCTAGCCTTCACCAGCGGTTCGACCGTCGAGCATTTCCACGCCCGCTTCGATTTGCCGGCCCTGCTTCGCAAATTCCCGCAGATGAAGATCGCCACCATTGGGCCGGAGACCTCCAGGACGCTTGCGACCCTGGGCCTCAAGCCGGCCATCGAGGCCAGGCAACACACGGTCGATGGACTGGTCGAGGCGTTGTTGGCCGCCGCAAGGGCGGAGTGACAAGCCGCTCGGCAAGCCGGGGAGGCCAGGAAACACACGGTGAGTTCTCTGACCTCCCCTTTACGCTCGGTGGCCACGTCCGTGGGCCGAGTTGTCGTGAGGCGATGTGTGACGCCTCAATTGCATATCGGCGGCTTTGCCATAATGGTTTAGGACGCCATCGCCACAGGCTCAGTTAGACCCGAGGGGCGAGAGGCGAGGGAATGGGCTGCCGCCGCTCGGCGCTCGCAGTCCGGTGCAAGACAAAAAAGCAACCCCGTTCTGCAAGCCCAATGATATGCGTGGCTGTATGACAGTCTTGCTGTATCCGCACAGATACACCACCCGGCCGCCGTCCGGGAGTCCCGGAGGGACAAAGAACTGCCAGAGCTACAAAGGATTTGAACTGCCCTAATGGTTACTATTTTGTCCTGCCGCCGCTCGGCGCTCGCGGTCAGCCAAACCCGCTTGTCCTTGCTCCGCCGCTGCTGTAGCTTGCGTCCGATGAGTTCGTTCATTAGCCAGTCGAAAGCCGCTCCCGGCTCTCGTCGGTTCCTGCCTGTGCTTCTGCTGCTGTTCGCCGGCAGCGGGTGCGCCGCGTTGATCTACGAGGTCGTCTGGTTCCAGTTGCTTCAACTGGTAATCGGTCTGACCAGCGTTTCGCTCGGGGTGTTGCTGGGGACCTACATGGGCGGGATGTGCCTGGGCAGTTTGCTTTTGCCGCGCTTCATCTCCCAGCGGCGTCATCCTTTGCGGGTCTATGCGTTGCTGGAGTTGGGCATCGGCGCCATCGGCATCGCTATCCTGTTCGTCCTGCCTTGGATGTCGCAAATCTACACCGCAAACGGCGGGCGTGGTCTTTCGGGGATTCTGCTGCGTGGAGTGGTCGCCGGGGTCTGTCTGCTGCCGCCGACCGTGCTGATGGGCGCGACCTTGCCGGCCATGGCGCGGTGGGTCGAGACGACGCGAGACGGGGTTTCGTGGCTGGGATTCTTCTACGGCGGGAACATTGCCGGAGGTGTATTGGGCTGCCTGCTGGCAGGGTTCTATCTCCTGCGAGTTCACGACATGGCCACAGCCACTTACACCGCGGCAGCGATCAACCTTGGCGTCGCCTTGGCCGGTCTGGCCTTGGCAGCCCGAGCGGCGCACGTTGCCCCCGCCCATGAACCTGCAGCCGGCGCCGGGTCCCTTCAGGCCGCCGAGGGTCAACCCGGCGTGGACACTGCGCGCCGCCCAGCGTCGCAGGTTGGAGCTTGGGCGGTTTACCTGGCCATCGCGCTCTCCGGATTGTCCGCTCTGGGCGCCGAGGTGGTCTGGACCCGGTTGTTGTCTCTGCTGCTGGGCGGAACGGTTTACACCTTCTCGATCATTGTGGCGGTGTTCCTCGCCGGGTTGGGGATCGGCAGCAGCCTCGGCTCGTATCTCTCGCGCTCGACGGTCCGTCCCCGGGTTGCGCTGGGCTGCTGCCAGCTCTGCCTGGTCGGGGCCGTGGCCTGGACGGCCTGCATGATCGCCCGGTCACTGCCCTATTGGCCGATCAATCCAGGGCTTTCCCACAACCCATGGTTCAGCTTCCAACTGGACCTGGCGCGGTGTCTGTGGGCAGTTCTGCCGGCGGCAATACTGTGGGGGGCGAGCTTCCCATTGGCCCTGGGCGCGGTCATGTCGCCCGGAGAGGATTCGGGACGACTGGTCGGCAGGGTGTACGCCGCCAACACCCTCGGGGCCATCGCAGGCGCCCTTGCCTTCAGCTTGCTGGTGATTCCCTGGGTCGGCACCCAATGGGCGCAACGGCTGTTGCTTGGGGTCTCTGCCGCCTCCGGGCTTTTGATGTTGGCGCCGCTTATCGCGGGCAGGCTCGCCGCGGCTTGCCTCTTTGTCCTGGCGGCGGGCCTGGCCGCTTTGCTGGCTTGGGGCATCGCCCCGGCCCCCTGGGGATTGACCGCATACGGCCGCTTCATGGCGACCTATACCGGCCAGTTGGCGCCCGGGATAAGGCCGGAGAAAGACGTCCCCACGACCGGCGGCAGGCCGGACACCTTCTGCACCTATTTAGGCGAGGGCCTCAACGGCTCGGTCGCCGTCACCCTGAAGAAATCGGGCGAGCGCAGCTTCCATTCCGCCGGGAAGGTGCAGGCCTCCAACGGACCCCGCGACATGCGGGTGCAGCGGATGCTGGGGCACCTGGCCGCGCTGGTCCACCCCCGACCCGAATCGGTCCTGGTGGTGGCCTGCGGGGCGGGCGTGACCGCGGGCTCCTTTGTCGTGCATCCGGACATCAAGCGCATCGTCATCTGCGACATCGAGCCGTTGGTCCCCAAATTTGTGGCCCCGAGGTTCGCCAAAGAGAATTACGGCGTCGTCGCGGACCCCCGCACCGAGGTCGTCCTGGACGACGGCCGGCATTTTGTCCGCACGACCAAAGAGAAATTCGACATTATCACGTCCGACCCGATCGACCCGTGGGTCAAGGGCTGCGCCGCCCTCAACACGGTCGAGTATTACCAGATGTGCAAGGCCAAGCTCAAACCCGGCGGGGTCATGGCACTCTGGATGCCGCTCTACGAAAGCAATATCGACTCGGCCAAGAGCCTCATTGCCACTTTCTTCAAGGTCTTCCCCAACGGCATCCTCTGGAGCAATGATGCCGACGGAGAGGGCTACGACGCCGTCCTGTTCGGGCAGCTCGGGGCCACGCAATTTGACCTCGACAAGCTCCAAGCCCGGCTGGACCGCAAAGACCACGCCCGGGTCAAAGAGTCCCTGGATGAAGTCGGCTTTCACTCGGTGGTCGATTTGCTTGGCACCTACGCCGGGCAAGCGACCGATTTGCAGGGATGGATGTCGGACGCCCAGATCAACACCGACCGGAACCTGCGGCTCCAGTACCTGGCCGGCATGTGGCTCAACTCCTACATTGGCTCGACAATCCTGGCCGACATTGTTCGCTACTACAGGTTTCCCGACAATTTGTTTGTCGGCTCAGACACGAGCAAACAGGCCCTCAAGGCCCGTCATCCGGGCCATGGACCCGGTTAGCCCCGCTAGGCAGGCGGCACGGTTCCGAGCTTCTTCGTGAGCACCTTCGAGTTGCGGCCGCTTTGCTCGTATCTTTCTCGGCGGGCGGGGGGCAGGTCATCGGGGGTGCCTTCAACGAAGCCGGCCTTGCATTGGAAATAGGTGAAGGCCTGGGTGGACAACAAAATGAGTTCGGTGAGGCCCATCTCGCGGGCCTTGTTCTCGACGAATTGAATGAGCTTGTGGCCGATGCCCTGGTTTTCGTGAGCCGCGCTGACATAGAGGCAGGCGAGTTCGCCTTTGCGGTGCTCCGGGTAAGAGTGCAAGGCGACGCAGGCAACCGGGTTCCGGTCGATCTCAAACAGGTAGTAATCACCCAATTGCCTCTCGATCGTCGAGCGGGTCCGTTTCACCAACTCCTCGCTTTCGACCGAGACCTTGGTGAGATTGAGGATGCTGCGGATGTCCTTCTTGAGGGCGCGGCGGATTTGTTGGAATTCGTTGGCGTAGATCAGCGTGCCAACGCCCTCGTTGGTAAATACCTCGGCCAGCAGGCCCTCCTCCAAACAGCCGTTGATGACATGGACTCGAGGCACCCCGGCCTTGCAGGCGGCGACGGCATGGATGGCCTTGGAGAGCAGGTCGGGTTGGACTTCCTCGCTCTCCAAGGCCAGCACCGATTCGAGGTCGCTGACGGGCATCTGGCGAATGACACGGTCACCCACGGTGATGCCGTCGAAGGGGGTGATGAACATGAGCTTGGCCGCCTTGAGGGCCTCGGCGGCGGCCAAGGCGACGCCGTCTGAGTTGACACGGTAGGTCCTGCCGTCGCCGTCGAATCCCAGCGGCGGCAACACGGGGATGATGCCATTGTCGAGCAGCTTTTGGAGCATATCGACGTCCACGCGCTCGACCTTGCCGGTGAAAAGATGGTCCACGCCGCGCAGGATGCCGACCGCGTGCGCGATCAGGGCGTTGGTGCAGGCGGCGCGGAGGTCGTTCGCCGCCAGGCCCTCCAGGATTTCGTGCGTAAGACGGTTGGCCGCAGTCAGGGCCAGCCTCAGCGTCGCCTCGTCGGTGACGCCGGCGCCGTCGAGGTTGGAGGGGGAGACGCCTTCGGCCGCCGCCAGGGCTTTGATCTGCGCGGAGGCGCCGTGCGCCAGCACGATGCGGATGTTCAGCGAGCGCAGGACGGCGATATCGACCAGGAGATTGGCGAAATTCTCGGTGGTTACAATCGCCCCGTCCACGCTGATGATGAACGTCTTCTCGCGGAACTGGGGGATGTAGCGCAGGATGCCACGCAAATCGGTCAGTTTCACTTTAGGTCAGTCGCTCCGGTTGGGAGTCCGCAAATAAGTACGCGCTTTTCCGAAAGATTCAAGGGGAAATCTCCTGCGCCCCCGCCGCAAGGGCGCAAATCGGCCTCGGCAATTCAATCCGCATGGAACACCTCCTCCATGTTGGCCCACCACTCTTTGGGAGCGCGGTTGGCCAGGGGTCGCTGGCAGGGTTCGCAGAAAGACCACCATCGTTGGGTGGCCGGGTCTGCGGCCATCCTGGCCATGTCCGCTGCGAAGTCGCCTCCGATATACTCGAAATAGCTGAACAGGTAATACTGGCCGTCGTCGAGTTGGCGCAGATAGATCGAGTAGTTTCGGATTTGGCACTCCCGAATCTTCTTCAGCACGTCGGGCCAGACGGCGGCGTGCAATTGCTTGTATTCTGCGGCCTTCTCAGCCCGCAAACCGATGATCATCCCGTAACGTTTCATAGCGTCATGCCCGCTGTTTCCCGGTATTGAACGAAATGTCCAAGGGGGTTGTAAAGGGGAACCAATGACGCCGTTGGCGTCTCATTGAGATTAGGATGGAGAGCAGGAGCCGGAAACTGCCACCCAGAAGAACGAGGTGCGCTCGGCCGGCGGGCGCAGGTTTTCTCTTGGGTTTATTTGCCGGCTTGGTATTATCGAAAGCGACATGAGCTTGTTTCCTCAACGGTGTCGGCCAGTGCTTTCGAGGGCCTTGGTACTCCTCGTCCTGGGCGCATGGCGGCTGGTCCCCTCGGCCCTGGCCCAGGCGGATTACGAGGATTACACCTTCATCACGCTGGCGGGCCAGGCTCCCGGCTGGTTTGACGGCGCCGCCGGCGCCGCCCTGTTCAACCAGCCCTTTGGCGTGGCCGCCGACGCCAGCGGCAACGTGTATGTGGCGGACACGTTCAATAATACGATCCGAAAGGTTTCCTCGAGCGGAGAGGTAACGACGCTGGCGGGCCTTGCCGGCAGTCCGGGGTCAACCGACGGCGGCGGCCAGGCGGCCCGTTTCAATTTTCCCAGCGGCGTGGCGGTGGACGGCAGCAACAACGTGTACGTGGCGGATTCCTTGAACCACGCGATCCGGAAGGTCACGCCGGGGGGTGTGGCAACAACGCTGGCCGGCATGGCGGGCGTCCCCGGCGGCGTGGATGGCTCCGGCGGCAGCGCCCGGTTCAACGGCCCGCAGTCCGTGGCGGTCGACGCCGGCGGCAACGTGTATGTGGCGGACACCACCAACTGCGCGATTCGTAAAATTACCCCCGCCGGTGTAGTCACCACCCTGGCCGGAAAACTGGGGGTTTCCGGGAGTGCTGACGCCTCTGCCGCCAGCGCCGCCAGGTTCGACTTGCCTTATGGTGTCGCCGTGGACACCAACGGCAACGTGTACGTGGCCGACACCTTTAACCACACGATCCGCAAGATAAGCTCGAAAGGCGCGGTGACGACCCTGGCGGGCAAGGCGGGCAGCGCGGGCACCAACGACGGAACGCTCTCAGGGGCGCGCTTCACTTATCCGTGCAGCGTGGCCGTCGATGGCCGCGGCAACGTGTACGTGGCCGATACGGAAGATGACACCCTGCGCCAGGTAAGCCCCGCGGGGGTTGTCACAACCCTCGCCGGTTCGGCGCGAACGGCCGGCTCGGCCAATGGCGCCGGGAGTGGCGCCCGGTTCAACCAACCCCTGGGTGTGGCCGTGGACGGCAACGGGCAGGTTTACGTCGCCGATTCATACAATTCCACGGTCCGCAAAGTGACCGCGCCGGGCGGGGTGGTAACGACCGTGGCCGGAACAACGGCGGGCGCAGGCAGCGCAGACGGCGCCGGCAGCGCCGCCCAGTTCAGGTATCCGTACGGGGTGGCGGTGGACACCGCCGGCACGGTCTATGTGTCGGACTTTGCCAATAACACCATTCGCCAGATCACTCCCGCGGGTGCGGTGACGACGCTGGCCGGCAACTCAAACTCCAGCGCAGGCACCAATGACGGGCCCGCCGCCGCCGCCACTTTTGACCAGCCCGCCGGCCTGGCAGTGGACACCAACGGCAATGTGTATGTGGCCGATTATGTAAACGATACGATCCGTAAAATCACTCCGGGCGGCATCGTGAGCACGCTGGCCGGCGAGCCGGAAGTGTGGGGTTACTCAAACGGGAGCGGCGCCGCCGCTCATTTCCACAACCCCTTGGGCGTGGCGGTCGACGCCCAGGGCAACGTCTATGTTGCCGACACCTCGAACTGCCTGATTCGCAAGATCACCCCTGAGGGGGCCGTCTCGACCCTGGCCGGCGTAGCCAACAGCCCCGGGCCCACCGACGGGCCGGCAGCCACGGCCCTGTTCAGTTACCCGCAGGGTGTGGCCGTCGATGGGAGCAACAATGTGTACGTGGCAGACACCGAAAACGCCACGATTCGAAAGATCACCCCTGACGGGGTCGTCTCGACCCTGGCCGGCAGCGCGCATAATGTGGGCGCCAGCGACGGCATCGGCGCGGCTGCCCAGTTCAACACTCCTTTCAGCATCGCAGTGGACAGCCAAGGCTATCTCTACGTGGCGGACACCCAGAACAACACGATTCGCAAAATCTCCCCCGACGGAACAGTCCACACCCTGGCAGGGGCGATTGGCGTGGCGGGCGGAGCGGATGGCAGCGGGGCGCAGGCCCTTTTCAACTACCCGGAGGGTGTGGCCGTCGATGCCAATGGCAACGTGTACGTCACGAGCACGGTCACCGACACCATTCGCAAAGGCAACCCGGTCCTGCCGGACATGCCGGTGGTTGAGCCGGCCTTGGGACCGCCGGGAGCCCTCCGCCAGTTCGCTGTCACAAACCTCACGGCCACAAACTCGTGGTCCTGGAGCATCGTTCGCCACCCCTCGGCCTCTTCGGCGGAGTTGTCCTCGGCCACAGTTCTGAACCCGACCCTCACGCCGGACGTGTCCGACTTGTTCCTGGTCCGTTTCCAAGGCTCCGACCATCTCGGGCGCGCCGCCATCGGCACCCTCGCCATTAACACGAATCCGACGCTGCCGGCTTTGACCATCACCCAGCCGCAGCCAAGCCAGCAAGTGACCAACCAGACCTTCGACGTCACAGGCACGGCCAGCGGCGCTTTGGGAGTCGCCGCGGTTTGGTGCCAGGCCAATGGCGGCCCTTGGGTTCAAGCCGTGGGCACGCTCGACTGGACGGCCGTGATAAGCCTGACGAACCAGGGCCAAAACACCTTGAGCGCCTACGCCGTGGACCCCAACGGACAATTCTCGGCAACCAATACCGTCCTTTTCCTCTACGCCCCGATCGTGGTGCAGATCACTTCACCGCAGCCAAACCAGCAGGTGACCAACTTCACCTTTACCGCCACAGGCGCGGCCAGCGGCGTGGCGGGAGTCGCAGCGGTTTGGTGCCAGCTCGATGGCGGCCCTTGGACTCAAGCCGCCGGCACCTCCGCCTGGACGACCGTGATCAGTCTGACGAACCAGGGCCAAAACACCTTGAGCGCTTATGCCGTGGACCCCAACGGACAATTCTCAGACACCAATAGCGTCGCTTTCCTCTATGCCCCGGTCGTGCTGCAAGTCTCCGGCCAAGGGACTATATCGCCCGCTTACCAAAGCCAGTCCATCGTCGTCGGCAAGCATTATACCGTCACTGCCAAACCCGCCAACGGTTGCATCTTTGTTGACTGGACCGACAACGCCGGCAACATTCGGGCCACCACCGCCAAGTACTCGTTCACCATGACGAGCGGCCTGCAGCTCGAGGCCAACTTCATCCCCAATCCCTTTCTTTCCCTCGCAGGGACCTACGCCGGGCTGTTTGGCGACACCAACACTTTCTCTCCGGCCAGCGCCGGCTACTTTTCCGCCGCCCTCACCGGCCAGGGCAAACTCACCGCCCAACTCCAACTGGCCGGGGGCGCCTACCGGTTCTCCGGTCCTTTCTCGCCATACGGCGCCTACTCCAACTCCGCCGTTGCCGGCCCGGGCGGCGAGCCCCTTACGGTCCAACTGCAACTGGACTTGAGCGGCAGCCAGGGCCTGACCGGTTTGGTCAGCAGCGCCACTTGGAAGGCCGGTCTGGCGGCCTACCGGGCGGCCTATTCCCTGACCAACACTGGTCCCCTGGCTGGCAAGAATTACACGCTGATGATTCCGGGGGCGGCCGATGCATCGAGCGGGCCGGGCGGCTACGGCTTTGGGACGTTGAGCGTGAGCGCCTCGGGCGGCATCACCTTCAGCATCACGCTGGGCGATGGGAACAAGGTGACCGCCGGCAGCAGCGTGGTGGTCGGCCCGGGCCAGTGGCCGCTCTACCTCTCGCCGCCGGCTTACGCGGGCAAGGGGCTGGCGTGGGGCTGGCTGAGTTTTGCGTCCGGCAGCGCCGGGCAGACAGTAGGCTCGCTGAACTGGCTCAAGCAGGGGGGACTGCCCGGCGAGCTTTATCCCCACGGCTTTGTGTTCAGCGGCGTGCCGGTGACGGAGTCCCCTTACTCCTACACCAACGGCGCGCCTCTGCTGAACTGGACCGATGGGCAGGGGCTGATCGGCTTGTCCTCGGGCCTGACCAATGCGGTGACGCTGGGGGCGAACAACAAGTTGACCGGGACCAACAAGCTGAGCCTTACGCTGACGACCGCCTCGGGTCTGTTCCAGGGCGCCGTGCCGGAGCCGGGGAGCAAGAGCGGCATTTCGGTCAGCGGGGTGCTGCTCCAAGGGGACAACGCCGGTTACGGTTTGTTCCTGGGCACTTCCAATAGCGGAAGCGTGTACCTGGGCCAGGGGCAGTGAAGAACAGTGAAGACAATATGCCCGGCTCGCAGACGCCCAAAGGGGGATGTATGAAACCCGACGTTCCCGCCCCGATTCCCATACCCGCCGAGCAACGCTGGTTCGATGTCCGCGTCCGCTTCCTGCCTGTCCTGCTCTTTGCCGGCGCATTGGGCGTGGCGGCCATGCTGTGGAAGGGGGGCGGGGTTGGAGCGCCCGCCCTGATCGGCCAGGCTGAACCGGTAGTGGCGAACGTGAGCTGCCACAAGACGGGGGTGCTTACGGAGTTGGCCGTCGGCCGCTTCCAGCGAATCAAGACAGGCGACCCCATCGCCCAGGTCATGATCGTCGACCCGCCGGTGCTGACGGCGTCGCTGGCGCTCATTCGGGCCGAGATCGAAAGCCTGCGCGCGAGCATGATGCCGATCACCCAGCGGCAGCGGACGGCGATGGAATACGACAAATACCGGTTGGATTGGCTGAAAGAGCGCGCCCAACTCGCCAGCGCGCGGGATGACCTGCGATATGCCGAGGGCGAGTATCGGCGGATGGAGTCGATGTTCAAAGAGAAGATTGTCTCGGAGCGAATGTATGACCAGGCCAGGGAGCAACGCGACAGGCGGCAGGATGAGGTCAACGAGCTGAGCAAACTGGTGGCCGAATGCGAGACCCAATTCGAGCAACTCCAGCTCACCAATACCATGGACCTCACGCAAGTCACCGGCGACCCGCTGGCCGCCGCCATCGCCGTGCAGGAAGCCAAGCTGCGCCTGACGGAAGCCGAGCTTATTCCCGTCATCGTGAAGGCGCCCATGGACGGCATCGTGACGACCATCTTCCATCACGTCGGCGAGGCCGTGACACCCGGAACGCCGATTGTGGCCCTGGCCACTCTCGACCCGGTCCGCATCGTCGGCTATCTCCGCCCTCCCATACAGCGCCAACTCAAGCCCGGAATGAAGGTCTCCATCCGCACTCGCGGCCTGCACCGCCAGTTCGGCTCGGCTACAATCCTGGAGGTCGGCACGCAGTTGGAAATCGTCCCGGCCACGTTGCTGGGTCCCGTGAACTTCGCCAATGTCGTGCAGGGCCTGCCCATTGACATCAGCATACCTTCCAACCTCAAGATCCGCGCCGGCGAGGTGGTGGACATTGCCCTTCCCAGCCGGGCGGAGTGAGGGTCGGAGCAGGAAACGGTCCCGGGAGATGTGCCAATCACGCCTCAAATCCGGAAGTCATCGCAGATGGATGTTTCGCGCGGCCGCCTTGCTGCTGGGACCGTTGGTGGCGCTGGCCGGCCTGGAGGTCGCCTTGCGGCTGGGGGGGTATGGCTTCGAGACTTCCTTCTTCAAAAAAGCGGCCATCGGCGGCCAGGAGCGCCTGGTGGAGAACGACAGTTTTGGCCTGAGGTTTTTCCCCCGCGCGCTGGCGCGGATGCCGACGCCGACAGTCATGAGCGCCAACAAGCCCGCCGGCACGCTGCGGATTTTCATTTTGGGCGAATCCGCCGCGCTGGGCGACCCGAGGCCCCAGTTTGGGGCCGGGAGGTACCTCGAGGTCCTCCTCCGAGAACGGTTTCCGGGACAGGACTTTGAAGTGGTCAACACGGGCGTCACTGCCATCGACTCTCATGTTGTCCTGCCCATTGCGCGTGAATGCGCCAGGCTCCAGGGGGACGTGTGGATCATCTACATGGGGAACAACGAGATGGTGGGTCCCTTCGGGGCCGCGACGATTTTTGGGCGGCAGGCCCCGGCGCTGAGTGTGGCGCGGCTGACGGTGGGCATACAGCGGGCACGGTTGGGCCAACTGCTCGTGGACCTTGTCCGCAGGCTCAACGGGCCCGCCGGCGAAGCGCCGTGGCGCGGCCTGGAGATGTTTCAGGCGAACAAGGTTCCCCGCGACGACCCTCGCCGCCAAGTGGTTTATCAGAGCTTTGCCCGGAACCTCCAGGACATCCTCGACCTCGGGGTCAATTCGGGGGCCAAGGTCTTGCTGAGCACGGTCGCCGTCAACCTCAAGGATTGCCCCCCCTTCGCCTCGGAGTTGGGCGGCGAGGTCCCCCAGGCGACTGGCGCCGCATACGACAAGCTCTGCGCCCAAGCCTCGGCAGCCGAGGCCCAAGGCAACTTCGCCGAGGCCGCGCGGGCCTACGAACAGGCGGGGCAGCTCTGTCCCGGCTCGGCGGAGGCGCAGTTCCGGCTCGGCACCTGCCGGCTGCGCCTGGGCGGCATCGTCGCCGCGCGCCACGCCTTCGAGCTGGCCGTGGACTCTGACGCCTTGCCGTGCCGGGCGGACTCGCGCATCAACGGCCTCATCTCGGAGGCAGCCCGGCGCCTCGCCCGTTCCGGCGCCCGCTCGAGGTTCGCCTTTTGTGACGCCGCCTCCGCGCTGGCCGCCGGCAGCCCCGCCGGCGTTCCCGGCCAGGAATCGTTTTATGAACATGTCCATTTGAATTTCGACGGCAACTATCGGCTGGCGCGGGCTTGGGCGGCCAATGTCGAAACCTTGCTGCCGCCGGCCATAACGAGCCGCGCCGCCGGACCCTGGGCGTCGCAGGAGAGGTGCGAACGCTTGCTGGGTCTGACCGACTGGAATCGCCTCTCGGTCTTCCAAGAGATCGCCCGGCGGCTCAAGCATCCCCCCTTTACGGCCCAACTCGATCACGAGCGGCGGCTCGAGGCCGTCCAGGCAGCCGTCCGCGAAGTCCAGCGGCGAATCGCCGCCGGCCCTACGGTCCAGGCCCGCGAGGTCTATGTCGAGGCCATCGGCCGCGCGCCCCAGGACCACTGGCTGGAGGAAAACTACGCGGAATTCCTCGAAGCCACACACGACCCCGCCCAAGCGATTGTCGAGCGGCAGAAGGTCCGGGACCTGATTCCTCATTTTTATTTCCCCCACTATGCCCTGGGCCTCCTCCTCAAAGAGCAGGGACGCCTCCCCGAGGCCCTTGAGTGCCTCCAAAAGGCGGCGCTGTTGAACCCGCGCTCGAGCGAGGTCCGGCTCGAACTGGGGGTGGTCTTGGCCCGTGAATCCAAATGGCAGGCCGCCCAGGACCAGCTCAACCTGGCAAAGCGGTTCAACCCGGAGGACCCGCAGGCCCTGCTCTATTCCGGGGAGGTGCTCTGGAAGCTCAATCGTCCGGCCGAGTCCCTCGACTCGTTGCGTCAAGCCATTCGCCTTCAACCCGCTTGCTGGGAAGCCCATTACCGCCTCGGCGAGGAGTTGGGCCTCGGCGGTCAGACCGCCGAGGCAGCCGAGGAATTCCAGCAGGTCCTCCGCTACAATCCCTCCTATCTCAAGGCCCGCCTGAACCTGGGCGTCGCCCTTTTCAAGCTGGGCCGCACGGTCGAAGCCGGCGGCCAGTTCGAGGAGGCGCTGCGCCTGGACCCCAACAATAAGCAGGCCGCAGAATTCAAGCGACACGCGGCTGCTTACCAAGGGCGTTAGCCCTTGATCAGCTCCGCAGCCCGCATCAGCGCCTCGTCCAGCCTGGCCACGTCCTTGCCTCCGCCCCGGGCGTTATCGGGGCGCCCTCCGCCCTTGCCGCCAACTATCGGAGCGATGGCCTGGATGAGCTTGCCCGCCTGGAATTGGCGGGTGAACTCGGGCGAGACGGTTGCCACGAGGGCGACGGCGTTGTTGGCCGCGCCGCCAAGGACAACCACGCCCTTGAACCGGCCCTTAAGGCCGTCCGCAACGCCTTGCAGGAAATCGACGTCGGCCGCCCCCAGGTTCTCGACAATGGCGGGGGTCGAGCCAAGCGTCTGCGCCTTGGCCGCAAGGCCGCGCGCAACTTCGGCCGCCTGCTTCTGCTGGATGGCTTTGAGCTGCTTCTCGAGTTCCTTCTGCTGCGCAAGCAGCGACTCGAGCTTCCTTTCGAGTTCGCCGACCGGCGAATTCACCTTGGCCGAGAGGGTCCGGATGAGCTGCAATTCCTCGCCGGCGCGCCGATAGGCCTCGAGCCCGCAAAGGGCCTCGATGCGCCGGATTCCAGCGGCAATGGCCGATTCGCCCGCGATGCGGAACAGGCCGATTTCGCCGGTGGCGCGGACATGCGTGCCGCCGCACAGTTCCATCCAATCCCCATTTAACCCGGTGGGCTGGCCCCCGATCTGGACCACGCGCACCCAATCGCCGTATTTCTCGCCGAAGAACTGCATGATGTCCGGGCGGTCCTTGATGTGGCTGTATTTCACTTCCACCCAGCTCACGGGGGCGTTTTCCAGAACACGCTCGTTGACCAGCCGTTCGACGTCCGCCACCTGCCCGGGCGTGAGCGGCGCGCTGCTGAAATCAAACGTGAGCTTGTCCGGGCCGACGTACGAACCCTTTTGCGTGGCATCCTTGCTGACGACCTGGTGCAGGGCCCAATGGAGCAAATGGGTGGCCGTGTGGTGCCGCTGGATGGCCAGGCGGCGGGGACGGTCCACCGCCACCTTCACCTCGTCACCCACCGCGGGGATCTCCTCACCCTCACCGTGGACAGCGGACTGTGGACCTTGGCCTGTGGATTGTGGACTGTGGACTGTCGACTGTGGACTGTGGACTTCCAAAAAGTGCAGCCAGGCGTCGCCGACCTTTTGTGTGCTGACGATGCGCCAGAGTTGGCCGCCGGCGCTCAATTGACCGGTGTCGCCGACCTGGCCGCCCATCTCGGCGTAGAGCGGTGAGGTGTCGAGGATGACGGCCGTCTTGTCCTTGATGCCAACTACTTCCAACACCTTGGCAGCGGTCTCGAGCTTATCGTAGCCCACGAATTGCGTCCCGGCGGTGGTCTCGACCTCGGACAGCTCGATGACCTCCTTCTTCTGAGCGGAACGCGACCGTCCACGCTCGATTTCCATCAGGCGCTCAACCTCCGTTGTATTGACGATCAGGCCTCGCTCGCGAGCCTTCAATTGGGTGAGGTCCACAGGAAAGCCATAAGTGTGATATAAATCGAACGCCTTGTCGGACGGAAATAGCCTGAGGTAGGCCATGGCCTTCTCTTTGAGTTCCGGGTTCTCGCGAACGTTGATGAGGGCCTGCTCAAGCCGTTCCGGCTGCGTGCGGAGGACGTGGAGATCGGCATCTGAAAGCGAGACCAGATGCGATAGAAGACCGAGCGCCCGCTCGTCGAAGTACCTGGAACCTCTCCGCAACATTGAAACCTCGGACAACCGGTACCCGCGATTTCCATCGTTTGGAAAGAACGTGCTGAAAACGGAATCCACCAGATTGTTTCCGCCTGCGATTTTGTCAAACAGCCCAAGGCCTTTGTCGAGCGTGAGGTTAAACGCCTCCTCCTCCCTTTGAATGATTTCCTCGGTGTGGTCTCGGTTCTCGCGAACATTCGGGAAGGTGTCCCCCATCGTGTCCGAAAGCACCGTGACAAATTTGTAGAGGAACGGTTCCCGCAAGCCGAGGTTGCGACCGTAGCTGACGGCCCTACGGAGAACGCGGCGCAGCACGTAGCCCCGGCCTTCGTTCGAGGGAAGGATGCCATCGGCAATGGCAAAGCTCAGCGTGCGGACGTGGTCGGCGATGACGCGGAAGGCAATATCGCTCTTCTCCTTTTCGGTCATGCGATGGGTGTCCCTGGCCGGCAGGGTCGAGCCGTATTGCTTGCCGCTCAACCTCTCGATTCTGTCAAACAGCGGGCGGAAGATGTCCGTCTCGTAATTCGAGATGAGGCGGTTGAAGTCGGTGAAATTCTTCGTGTTTTGGATGATGCCGGCGACCCGTTCGAAGCCCATCCCCGTATCGACGTGCCTGGACGGCAGGGGTGAAAAGGAGCCGTCGGGGTTGGCATTGAACTGGATGAAGACCAGGTTCCAGATTTCGATGCACTCGGCGCTGGCCTGGTTGACCAGCCGGCCCTGGGTGTCGCCCTGGGGGGTGAGGTCGGCGTGGATTTCGCTGCACGGGCCGCACGGGCCGGTGTCGCCCATCATCCAGAAGTTGTCCTTCTTGCCGCCATTGACGATATGGACTTTTGGGTCGAGGCCGGCCGCGCGGAATTTCCCGGCCCAGAGGTCATAAGCCTCCTGGTCGAACACGCTCGGTTCGCCCTTGGCCTTGTCCGGGCAATAGACCGTGGCGTAGAGCCGGTTCCTAGGGAATCTCCAGACCTCGGTGAGGAGTTCCCAGGCCCAGGCGATGGCCTCGTTCTTGAAATAATCGCCGAAAGACCAGTTGCCCAGCATCTCGAAGAAGGTGTGGTGGTAAGTGTCCAGGCCGACGTCTTCCAAGTCGTTGTGTTTGCCGCCGGCGCGAATGCACTTTTGCGTGTCCGCAGCCCGGGTGTCCAGGCCCGGCGCCACCCCGGCCCGCCTCGAGACGTCCGGCGCCCGCTGGCCCAGGAAGATCGGCACGAACTGGTTCATCCCCGCGTTGGTGAAGAGCAGGTTCGGCGAATCGGGCATCAGACTCGAGGAGGGCACGAGCGTGTGTCCCTTGGATTTGAAGAAGTCCAGGAACGATTGTCGTATTTCCGCACTGGTCATAAACACAAAACATATATAACCGCAAAGGCCGCAAGGACAGCGTGGACTCTAACCACGGATTGCACGGGTTTTGGCGGTAGAGCCAAGCACCCGGTCATTCATAAACCTCATAGATCGTATCGTCCAGGACAAAGGAGAGGTTTTGGCCCAAGGCCAGCCAGGGGTTGGCCTTGGGGTTCCTGGCGGAAAAGTCGAAGTACTCCGGTGAACCGAACTGAAGGCGGAGGCGTTTGGCGCCAGGGGCTTTCTGGAGGGCGGAATCCATCCACTGTTTGCCGCTCCAGAAGAAGTTTTTGCCCGCGACGAATTGGGCTTGCCCGGAGTATTGGACCAGGCGGTCCTTGTCGGATGGGACCGGCAAGGGGGTAGCAGCCGGGGCGGATGAGGGCGCCCCGGCGGCAGGGGCGACGCCGCCTGCGACGCCGTAGCGGCGTGCAAATGCGACTGCAGCTTGGGCGTGGGCGACGCCCGGGGCCTCGGCCAGCCTGAGGGCTGAGCCGTAACGGGCGTCGGCCACGGCAGATTCGCCTGCCGCCTGGAGGGTGAATTGCCGCCAGGACTGGGCGGCTTCCTGGCGCGCACCGCGGTCGGTCTCGAGATTGTAAAGGGAGCGCGCCTGGGCCGGCACATTACGCCGGGTCTCGTCCTCCATGATGAGGTAGGCGGTGTAAGGGGTCACAATGCCGTATTGGCGCGCCAGTTCAGTGGTTTCATCGCGCAGTTCGGCGTTGTCCCCGTGCAGCCGGATTTCATCCAGCAGATAGCCGACGCGCCGCGTGGCCCAAAGCCGCGGGATGAACTCGTTTCCCGGAGATTGCTCCGGGAATGCCACTTCGTAAGTGAAATGGCGCGCGGTCCCGTTGACCGTGCCCTCGATGACGACCGCCGAAGGGCCCTGGCCGGAATACCGGCCCACCAGGACCAGTTGTTCGCCTTTGAACAGGTCGGGCAGTGCCGAGGGATACAACTGCTTGACGTGGATGCCGGCAGTGAACTTGAGGGTGGGATTGGCCAGCACGGGCTCTTTGATCTTGGAATAGAAGCTGGAGAGTTTCACCTCGAGGTCTTCCTCCGGCAAAACGTATTGGCTCGAGGCCCGGGTCTCCTCCGCGATGCGGTCGAGCAGGTGCGTGTTCACATCGGCGCCGATGCCAAAGCAGAAGATGCGCGTGCGCCCGGCATTGGCGCGCCGGACGCCGGCTAGAATCTCCTCCGGGTCCGTCGTGCCGATGGTCGGCTGGCCGTCGGTCAGGAAAATGACGACGAAAGGCTGCTCGCCGCCCTCCTTGGCCGGCCCCCCGGAGGCGGGCCGGCCGGTCTGGACTTCGGACCCCGAAGTTCGGGCCTCGGACTTGCCAGCGGCCCTGAGTTGGAGCGCCTTCTTGAGCGCCTCGTCCAGGGCAGTGGCGCCCATGGCCTGGAGGTCCTTGATGAAACTCTCCGCTCGAGTCCGGTTCTGCTTGGAGGCCCCGACCAACCCGCCAAAGAGGGGCTCGACCTCGGTGGAAAAACGGATGACCTCGAAGCGGTCGCCGGGGTTGAGGTTTTCCACGCAGAAGGCGAGGGCTTTTTTGGCCTGTTCGAGCTTCTTGCCGGCCATCGAACCGGAGGTGTCCAGGACCAAGGCCACATCCTTGAGCACGACCTGGCTCTCCTGGGCGTCCAGACCGGGAGAGGCGAGCAGCAGGAAAGAGCCGTCCTCTGCGCCGGACCTGTGCGTCAGGAGATTCACCCCCAGCTCGTCCTTTTCCGGGGCGAAGTAGAGGGCGAAATCGGTTTCCGCCCGGACCTGGGCCGCCTCGAAGCCGGCCGTGGCGGTGGTGGGCGTGAGGCGGTTGATCTCGACGGCGTGGGTCGGCGAGTAGATCGATTTGAGCGGGCGTTTGGTTTCCAAGTCCACCTTGACACTTACGTTTCCGATGGGCGCCGCCGAGAATCTCTCCGTGTCGAGCGGCAGCACAAAACTGATGAGGCCGCTTTCGGCCTTGAGGAGTTCGGTGTAGCGGAGGGCGACGCGTTTCCGGCTGTTGGGTTCGATCGGGAATACGCGCACCTGGAAGACGTCCCGCCCCACGTACTCGAGCAGGGCCGGGTCGCGCAGTTTCCGCACGATGTCCTCGTAAATCCGGCGCGCCTTCTCTGCCGAAAGCAACTCCGCCTGGACCTGGCGCCCGTCGATTTCCATTGCAAAGGCATCAATGTGCGCGCCCTTGGGAAGCGGGAAGACAAAGGTCCCTTCCAGCCGCGCGGGGTTGGGATTGCAAAACTCCTGGTCCACCGACGTGACGGCCACCTGGTCGGTGATGCGGGTGTGGATTTTGACGAAACTGACCGCCAGCGGGGCAAACGGGTGGGGCCGCCGCACGGGCATGGGCCCGGGCGGCCAGGGTGGAGGCGCCGGGCGCGGCGGATTCGGCCCCGGCCACCCATGCGCTTCATCAACCAGGATCACCCCGGCCCCCCATGCGGGCCCTGTGCTCCCGAAGAGTCCGAGCAGAACCGGCAGCCAAATCCAGTTTTTCATATAACGGTTAGACGGAGTCCGGGGGACAATGCCCCCGCCGCGCAAAAAAAACGTCAAAAAATCATTTGACATCCGGCCCGGAGTTCCTAGAATGGGTGTAAATAGACTGTAGTTCATTGGGCAGGAACACATAAAGTATGAAACAGACTCGAACCGTGATCAACGGGTTGCTGGTGTGTGGCATCGCGTTCGCGATGGTTTCCACGCTCTCTGCACAAACCACCATGGAACAACTCGCCAAGGTCGTCCGTATGAAAGGCGTCGCCCACTGCCAGGTTGCGGGCGGCGGCTGGCAGGACATTCGAGTGGGCACGATGCTCAGACCCGGCGCTGTGATCCAAACCGGCCTTGAAGGAGGTTCCTACGTGGACGTGGCCCTGGGTCGCGGCGCGGTGGGTTCGTTCCCGGCCTTCGGCTCCCTTGATTATAGAAAATACAGTCCGGCTGCGCGCTACTCTGTCGCAGTCCGGCAAACGGTCATCCGCCTCTATCCAAACACGGTCGTGGGACTGGACAAGTTGATGGCGACTGAAACCGGGGCGGCGACCGTCACCCAAACCGAATTAGACCTGCGCAAAGGCCACATCCTGGGCAATGTCAAGAAACTGACTGCCGGCTCCGAGTTCAGGGTCCGGTTTCCCAAAGGCGTGGCCCTTGTCCGCGGCGCGGTTTTCGACATGACGGTGGATGAAATGAAAGAGGTGAAGCAAGGCAACAAGATGCCGGGAGACCAGCATTGGACGTTTACGATGGGCGCAGGCACCGGTCTGGTTACCTACACGGGCCCCGATGGCAATCCCGCCACAATGGCGGTCCAGGCGATGCAGTCCCTGGACAGCAGCAATCCTCTGGCCACCATGAGCATTGCCACTCCGGTGTTGGATGCCATGAATACCACCGCGGCGGCGCTCAGTCCCCCCTCGCCGGGTATCGTGGCCCTTCCCGACCCCGGCGAGTCTGAGATCTTTTTCGTGCAACCCGTCAGGGTCGTGACACCCACCGCGGGGGTTACCGCTATGTTGCCATAATGATGGGCGGCTGAACGGCAGACGGCTCCTTTCCAAAACCAGGGCAGCCTTGTGTTGCCCTGGTTTTTTTGTCTCTCCCGCTTCGGTGAAACCAAAATCCTACTGCTCCGCCAAGGCTTGTTTGACCTTGAGGAGCAGGTCCTGGCTGGTGAACGGCTTTTGCAGGTAGGTTCCGATGTGGCTCTGGCCGGCCGGCCAGACGTAGCCGCTGGTACAAAGGATGCGCATGGCCGGCGAGAGCCGGTGGAGATGCTCGATGAATTCGCGGCCGCTCATGGCGGGCATGACCAGGTCGGTAATGACCAGGTCCACCCCGGGGTTCCGGGCCATGAGGTCCAGCGCTTTTTGCCCGCTGTTGGCCGTCAGCACCTGGTAGCCGTAGGCCGAGAGGATCGTCTGGCCCATCGTCAGCAACAGGTCCTCGTCATCGACCATGAGGATCGTCTGGCGCCCGGTCAGGTCATCGGCCGTGAAGCCATCGTCTCTGACAATCCGCCTTTCGGCGGGCAGATAAACCCGCACTGAGGTCCCCACCCCCGGCTGGCTGGACACGGCCACACCGCCGCCGTGATTGGTGACGATGCCGTACACCCAGGCCAGCCCCAGGCCGCGATGATCGCCGCGCTTGGTCGTGAAAAAGGGCTCGAAGATTCGAGGCAGCACCTCCGGTTCGATCCCGCAACCGTTATCGCTGATCTCGACGCAGACATAAGCCCCCGCTGCCAGGCGCACATTGCGGTCCTGGGTGGGCTCGGTCAGCTCGATGTTCCGCGTCTGGACCGTCACCCGGCCGCCGCTGCGCAGGGCCTGAATGGCGTTCTCGATAATCTTCATGAAGGCCTGCTGCATCTTGGCCTCGTCGAATTTGGCCGCGAAAAGCCTGCGCTCCAATTGCAGTTGCCAAGCCCCCGGTTCGAGGCCCGCGTCTCGTTGGAAGACCTCGACGCAGCGTTGCGCCAGCAAGTTGAGGTTCCCGGCGGTCTGGGAGCGGACCTCTTTGTCCTGGCGGCTGAAGGCGCCGAGGTCATTGGCGATCTCGGCGGCCCTGGCGGCGGATTTCTCAATCTCCAGCAGGGACCTGCGCCAGGGATGGTTGGGCTCCACCTGGCTCAGGACCAGCGAGGCGTGGCCCAGGATGATGGTCAGAGCATTGTTGAAATCCAGGGCCACCGTGCGGGCCAACTGCAAAGCGCAATCCAGCTTCTGCCTATGCGCCAGGCCGGCATCCCCGCTCGCGGACCTGGCCTCAGTCCGGGGAAAAGCGGCCTCGGGCAGCAACTGGAGCACGAAGTACTTTTCCCCTTCTTTGGTGAAGGCACAGATCGAAGTCAGAGCGGAAACCGCCGTGCCGCCCCTGGCCCGAAACTTAAGGGCAACCGCCGGCGCCGGCGAGCGTTCCCAAGCGGCGAGAAACTGCTCGGCGGCGACGTTGTTTTCCGGGGACCAAATGGCGGGCAGCCCTGGGGAACCGCCCTCCAGTACGGGGCCAAAGAGCTTTATAGCGGCAGCATTGGCGCGGCACAGGGTGTTGCTGCCATCCACCAGAAGCGCAGGCCAGCCCGCACTCTCCAACGCAAAAACAACGTCAAGCTTCATCGCATCCGCCGTCAGGCTACAACTTACCCGCATCGGACCCTTTCTCAACCTCAAAGTAAGACCTTGCGAAGGTTCTGAGCAATCGCGGCGCCGAGGTCTTGACTCGTTGGGCGGCCGCCAGCACCTCGGCATGCGTGAGCGGTTGCGGATTTCGGCCGGCCGCCGGGTTGCTGATAAAGGACAGGCCGGCGACCCTCATGCCGCACTGGCGCGCGACAATGGCTTCGGGGGCCGTGCTCATCCCCACCGCGTCCGCGCCCAGCCGGGCGAAGGCGCCGATCTCGGCCGGCGTTTCATAGCTCGGCCCGCATACTGCCAGATAGACCCCGGCCTGAAGCTTCAGGCCGCACTGCGCGCCGGCCCGGCGCAATTGGCGGCGCAAGCCCGGGTCATACACGCAGCTCAGGTCCACAAACCGTCTCGGCCAGTCCGAAGCCCGTTCCGGCGAGTCGGGCCTCAATGGGTTGGTCCCCATCAGGTTGATGTGATCGGTCAAAACCATGAAATCTCCGGTGCGAAAGCGGCGGTTGACACCCCCGGCAGAGTTGGTAAGCAGCAAATCCCGGATGCCGTAAGCGGCCAGCACGCCGACGAAGAAAGTGACCCGCCTCATGCAATAACCCTCGTAAAAGTGGGCCCGCCCGGCGAGCACCATCACCGGCGCGCCCCCGAGACGCCCAACCAGCAGTTGCCCGGCGTGCCCGCTCACCCCCGCCGGCGCAAATCCCGGAAGCTCCGCATAGGCGATCCGGGCATCCACCTCAAGCTCGGCAAGGACAGCCTGAAACCCGCTGCCCAGAACTATCGCCAGCGTCGGCCGGAGACCCGATAATCTCAGGAGCTTCGCCGCGGTCCTTTGCGGGTCCGGAAGTTGTTTCTGCCTGTCCATTGCCTTGAGCGGCCGCTTGCCCTATTGTTTTGGCGGTGTTGGCCTGGCCCGTGCCGAACTGATTATGGAACTCAACAAAGACGAACTCCGCCGTTATTCGCGCCACCTCATTCTGCCCGAGGTCGGCCTCGAGGGCCAAAAGAAAATTCGCTCGGCCAGCGTGCTCTGCATCGGGGCCGGCGGCCTCGGCTCGCCGATTGCCCTCTACTTGGCGGCGGCGGGCATTGGCAAACTCGGCTTGGTGGATTTCGATGTGGTGGACCTCTCGAACCTGCAGCGCCAGGTCGTTCATGGCGCCGCGGACATCGGCCGGCCCAAGACCGAATCGGCTCGGGACACCCTCTCCCGCATCAATCCTCACGTCGAGGTCTCGCTGCACACGACGCGCCTGGCCAGCGAGAATGCCCTCGGGATCATTGGGCCCTACGACATCGTGGCCGATGGCAGTGACAACTTCCCGACCCGCTACTTGACCAACGATGCCTGTGTGCTGCTCAGGAAACCCAACGTGTACGGGTCCGTCTTCCGGTTTGAAGGGCAGGCCAGCCTCTTTGCGCCGCACCTGGGCGGACCGTGCTATCGCTGTCTTTTTCCAGAACCCCCGCCCCCGGGGCTGGTTCCCAGTTGCGCCGAGGCCGGCGTGCTGGGCGTCTTGCCCGGCATCATCGGCCTTATCCAGGCTACCGAGGTCCTCAAACTCCTCCTCGGCCAGGGCCTCTCGCTTTTGAACCGCCTGCTGGTGTTCAACGCCCTGGACCTCAAATTCCGGGAACTCAAACTGCGCCGCGACCGGCAATGCCCGGCCTGCGGAGAGCGCCCCACCATTGCCCGGCTTATTGACTACGAGGCCTTTTGCGGCCGGGCCCATTCGCCCGGCCCATCGCCGCCGCCGCCGGCAACCAACCCGGACGAGGTCACCGTGGAGGAACTCAAGCGCGCGCTGGACGCGCCGGGGCCCAAACTCGAGATCATCGATGTGCGCGAGCCGGACGAATTCCGGATTGCCCGAATCCCGGGCGCCCGGTTGCTGCCGCTGAGCCAGCTCACCCGCCGTTACACCGAACTGGACCCGGACGGGCGCTATTATCTTTGCTGCCACCACGGGGCGCGTTCGCTGCGCGCCCTCGAGTTCCTCCGCCAGCACGGCTTCAAACACGCCAAAAGCGTCCAGGGCGGCATCGAGGCGTGGTCCAGCCGAATTGATCCGGCTGTGCCCAAGTACTGACGCGCTCGGAATTCCGGCGCTCGGAATTCGTACTTGCATGCCGGGATGAGATCGAGTATCTCAACACGGTTCTCACGAAGCTCGTTCGGCATTGTTCGGCAAGTTCGCTAACCATCGGCAAGCATGAACAAAAGGCGCAAAGCGGGGGGGCTGGACAAACTGCCCACCGGCATCGCCGGTTTTGACCGGATCACTGGCGGCGGCTTGCCCGCGCGGCGGACTACCTTGCTGGCAGGCGGGGCGGGCAGCGGCAAGACCGTGTTTGCCCTCCAAACACTGGCTAACGGCGCCCGGCGCGGCCAGCCGGCCATCTTCGTGAGCTTCAACCAACACCCCCGCCAGTTGGTCGAAAATGCCGGCCCCTTCGGCTGGGACCTCGAGACGCTGGAAAAGGACAAGCTCGCCTTCCTGGACGCGCGCTTGCGGCCCACGGTCGTGCGGGCCGGACAATACGATTTGACCGGCATGCTGGCGGGGCTGCGCGTTGTGGCCGGCGAACTGGGCGCCCGCCGGCTGGTCTTCGATTCCTTCGACGTGCTGCTCACGCTCCTGGATGACCGCCTGGCCGAACTGCACGAAACGCTCCGCCTGCGCGACTGGCTCTGCGAAAACGAGTTTGCCGCCCTCATTACCGTCAGCCTCGACGCCTCCGACCCCCGCGCCGCCCAACGCTACGCTTGCGTCCAGTCCATTGCCGATTGCTGTGTCACCCTGGATTATCGAACGGCCGGGCACACCGCCTTGCGCGCGTTGCGCCTCCTCAAGTATCGCGGCTCCCGCTTCATGGAACAGGAATTCCCCTTTACGATCACTGATTCCGGAATCGAAGTGCCGCTCCCCCCGGCCCGCAGTGCGGCCGGTGTCACCGCCGCGGCGGGGTTGAATCCCGAAATCGAGGAGGCCCGCAGGGAGTTGACCGCCCGCCTTCAGGCCCTGGATCATTTCCTGGAAATGAAAAAGGCCGAACTGGATTTTCTCGCGCGCAAAGAGACCCCGCCCGCGGAAACGCCGCAGCTCGATCCCCCCCTTGAACCGCGTTGCGATGGGAGTGTGCCGTTGCGCTCCGGCGTGTAACCGTGCGATCCTGCAATCCGTGGTCGAAAGACCTTCGTCAGGAATGCCATTTGGACTTCTTTTGAGCTTCGCATTCCGCCGGGCTCGGCTCTAGACTGCGGCCATGCAGGACCTGATTGCCAAAGCCGCCGCGCTGCTGGAGGCCTTGCCGTATATACAGGAATTTAGCGGCGCCACTTTTGTCATTAAATATGGGGGCAGTTTCATGGATTCCCCGGACCCCGGGGTCCGCAACGGCGTGGCGCGCGACATCGTCTTTCTCGAGGCCGTCGAGATCAACCCGGTGGTGGTGCATGGCGGCGGCAAGGCCATCACTCGAGCCCTGGAGAGGGCCGGCCTGAAGTCCCGTTTCATCCAGGGCCAGCGCGTGACCGATGAGGCGACCGTGGGCCTCGTGGACGAGGTGCTGTCTCGGGAGATCAATCCCGAGGTGGTGGCGGCAATCCGATCCTTCGGCGGCCGCGCCAAAGGTTTTGCCGGCCCGGACATTTTTACGTGCCGCAAGGCCCAAATCACGGGCCCTGACGGGGAACCGGCGGACCTGGGCTATGTCGGCGAAGTTGTGGCCGTGAACACGGCCCCGCTGCTCGAGTGCCTCAGCCAAGGCGTTACCCCCGTCATCAGCCCCACCGCCCGCGGCAACGACGGCAAGCTATATAACTGCAATGCCGACATCGCCGCCGCCCACGTTGCCATCGCCCTCAAGGCCAGGCGCCTGGTCTTCATGAGCGACGTCCCCGGCCTTCTCGCCAACCCCAAGGACCCGGGCAGCGCCCTCTCCCGCCTCAAGGCCGGCGAAGTCGCCGGCTTGAAACAGACCGGCGTCATCGAAGAAGGCATGATCCCCAAAGTGGACAGCGCCATCGCCGCCCTCCGGACCGGCATCCAAAAAGTCTCGTTCGTCGATGGCCGCATCTCCCATTCCGTGCTGCTGGAAATCTTCACCGATGAGGGGGTCGGGACTGAGGTGGTTCTGTAAGGGTTGCCAAGGGTTGTGCAAGAGTGGCCGCGACCTTCACGTTCCTCCATAAAGATTGAATTGGAAACGGCAAAATGCGAGTCTTGCCCCTGCGATGAATACAACCACTTGCTTGCTGCGTGGAAACGACCGGTTTTTGAGGATTGTGCAGACCGCCCTGGCGGCGAGCGCGGTCCTGGGCCTTGTTTTGACGGCAGGCTCCAGGGCGGGGGACATGCCGGAGTCTGCCAGGTCGCGTGCTGCCTGGCTCGACTCCTGGCGGGCGGCCAACCCGGTTTGGCGGGGCGTCCATCTGTCCGCTGGCAACGACGGGCAGGTGGAGACCTTGACAGCGGAACTGCCCAGGCTGGCCGGCCTGGGCGTGAACGTCATCATTCTGGAGGTGAACTACGACTTCCAATTCCGTTCCCATCCCGAGATGGCGCCCAGTCAGGGCATCTCCGCGCCCTGCGCCCGCGCGCTGGCCGAAGCCGCCCGCCAGCACGGCATCCGTCTCATCCCGCAGCTCAATTGCCTGGGCCATCAATCCTGGAGCAAGACCACCGGGCGGTTGCTCGCAAAACACCCCGAGTTCGACGAGACCCCCGGCCAGTTCCCCGAAAACAAGGGCATCTATTGCCGAAGCTGGTGCCCTCAGAATCCCGAGGTCAATCCGTTCGTCTTCGCCCTCATCGATGAACTTTGCGAGGCCTTTCAAGCCGATGCCTTCCACGCCGGCATGGACGAAGTCTTCCTGATCGCCTCCGAGTATTGCCCGCGCTGCCGCGGAGGCGACCCGGCGCGGCTCTTTGCCAAGGCCGTGAATGACCTCCACTCCCACATTGTGGCCGAACGCAAACTGGAGATGCTCATGTGGGGCGACCGGTTGCTCGACTCCAAGGCGCTGGGTTATTCAGAATGGGAGGCCGCCAGCAACGGCACCGCCCCCGCCCTGGGCCTCATCCCCGCCGACATCATCCTCTGCGACTGGCACTACGGGGAACAGGCCGCCTACCCTTCTGTGCCGTTGCTGCTGCAAAAGGGCTTCCGCGTCTGGCCCTCGGGCTGGCAGCCGCTCAATGCCACCAGGGCCTTCAGCGCCTTCGCCCGCAAGCAGAATGACAAACGGCTGCTCGGCTATCTTTGCACCACGTGGGGCAAAGTCAGAATCGCCGCCATCGCCCAGTGGCCGCCCGTGACTGAAGTGCTGCCGGCTTGGAAGTGAGGGGATTTGTGAAAGAAGTTCCTTTAAGGCCGCCGGTGAGCCGCAATGATGCGGCGTCCGTGCGGGCGCTCTTTGAGCGGAACGTCATCCCCAGTTATGGCCGGTTCGACCTGGTCCTGAGCCAGGGCGCCGGCAGTTACGTCTATGATGTGGCCGGCAAGCGCTACCTGGATTTCGGCGGCGGCATCGCCGTCAGTTGCCTCGGCCACTGCCATCGGGCCGTCACCGAGGCGCTTATCGAGCAGTCCCGGAGGCTCATTCATGTCTCGAATTATTACTATCAGGAGCCTCAGGGCCGGCTGGCGCAGGGGCTGGTTCAACTCCTGGGCCCCGGCAAGTGCTTCTTCTGCAACAGCGGCGGGGAGGCCAACGAGGGCCTGTTCAAGCTGGCGCGCAAGTTCGGGCACGAGGAGGGCCGGTTTGAGGTGCTGACCGCCGGCAACTCCTTTCACGGGCGCACCCTTGCCGGCATCGCGGCCACCGGCCAGGACAAGGTCAAGAAGGGCTTTGAACCGATGGTGGCCGGGTTCCGGCAAGTCCCTTACAACGACCTGGAGGCCCTGCGCGCCGCCCTGTCTCCCGCCACGGCGGCCATCCTGATCGAGGGCATCCAGGGCGAGGGCGGCATCACCTTGGCGACGCCGGCTTACCTGCTGGGGCTGCGCCGGTTGTGCGATGAGAAGAAGCTGCTGCTGCTGGTGGACGGGGTGCAGGACGGCCACTTCCGGACCGGGCGCTTCCAGAGCTTCCAGAGAATCCTGGAGGGTGTCCCGGAGGGCGGACAATTCCGCCCCGACGGTCTTTCGATGGCCAAATCCCTCGGGGGCGGTTTTCCCATCGGCGCGTTCTGGGTGCGGGGGCCTTACGCCGATCTCCTCGGTCCGGGCACCCACGGCAGCACTTACGGCGGCTCGCCGCTGGCCTGCGCCGTCGCCTTGAGAATCCTCGAGGTGATTCAGCGCGAGAAACTCGAGGACAACGCCCGGCAGCTCGGCGATTTCCTTATGGCCGGCTTGCGGCAACTCTCCGAGAGGTTTCCCGCCGTCCTCGGCGCGGTACGCGGGCTGGGCCTGGTGATTGGAATGGAACTGGCCCCCAGCATCCCCAATCTGCCCGGAGACCCGAACAAGACGCAGGCGGCTCGGCTTGCCAATCTCCTGCACGCCGCCGGGCTGCTCACCATTCCGGCCGGCGGGCAAGTCCTCCGCCTGTTGCCCCCGCTCAACCTGCGCCAGCCCGAAGCCCAGGAGGGGCTGGGCATCATCGAGACGGTTTGCCAAAGGCTCGTCCAAGGTTCGTGAACTATATGAACTCCGATGCACCCGCTTCTGTTTCACGCCGTAATTTCCTCAAAAGCACGGCAGCGGCTGCGGCGGCTGCCGCGGTTCCGACTATCCTCCCCGCCTCGGCGCTGGGGGGCGCGGGCAAATCGGCGCCCAGCGAACGCATCAACCTGGGCATCATCGGCTGCGGCGGCATGGGGGTCTCCAATCTCACCACTTGCGCCCGTTACCCTGATGTGGCCGTCACCGCCGCCTGCGATGTTTGGGACGCGCGCCTGGAGACGGTCACCGAGCGCTACCAAGCCGCCGCCTGCAAGGGCTACCGCGATTTCCGGGAGATGCTCCAGCAATCGAGCCTGGACGCCGTCATCATCGCCACGCCGCCACACTGGCACGCCTTGCTGGCAATTGCGGCCTGCGAGGCCGGCAAAGACCTCTACGTCCAAAAGCCGATGACGCTGCACCTGGCCGAGAGCCTGGCTTTGCGCAACGCCGTCAATCAACACCGACGCATCTGCCAGATCGGCACCCAAATCCACGCCAGCGACAACTACCGCCGCGTGGTCGAGTTGATCCGCTCCGGCAACCTCGGTCCCATCGGCGTGGCCCGCACATTCAACGTGATGAACCAGCACCCTCAAGGTGTCGGCACAAGCACGCAACACCAGACCCCGGAATCCCTCGGCCTGGACTGGAACTTGTGGTGCGGCCCGGCACGGCTGGGCCGGTTCAACCTCCTGCTGGTGCGGGACGCCTACAACCACAGCTCGTGGATGGATTACGGCGGCGGATGGACCCCCGGCATGGCGCCGCACATTATCGACCTGCCCGTCTGGGCGCTGGACCTCGGTTTCCCCGCCAACACCAGCGCCTCCGGCGGCCGCTTCTTCCTCAGGGACGATGGGGATGCTTACGACCATCACGAGGTCCTCTGGCAATATCCGAACCTGACCCTGACCTGGATGTCCTCGCTTACCAACAGCTACGGCTTCGACTTCCACGGCGAGCCCAAGCCGCAGCGGCGCCTGGGCATCTACTTCCACGGCGCCAACGGCACCCTCTACGCCAACTACGACGGGTTCAAGATCGTGCCCGAAGGCGGCAAAATGAAGGACCTGCCCGAACCGGCCAAATCGATCCCTTCCTCGCCCGGCCACGAGCGCGAATGGCTGGACTGCGTGAAGTCCCGCAAGCAGCCAAGCTGCAATCCAAACTACCATGTCAAGGTGGACGTGCCGGTCCAATTGAGCCTGCTCTCCCTCAAGCTCGGCCGCTCCATCCGTTTCGACCCGGCAAGGGAATGCATCGTCGGCGATCCTGAAGCCGCCCGTCTGGCCGTGCCGACGTACCGCGCCCCGTGGGAATTCCCGAGACAGTACCTCAAGGCCTGAGCGCAAGCCCGAGCCCGCCGGGCGCGCGACCGCTTCCAATGCGCGCTCCTGCCGCATGAATGCGGCAGCCAAGAGCGCCGTCGTCCGCCCAAGCCCCCTGCTTATAGGAAGAACGGGTTGTGCTGTTTTTCCTCGGCTACGGTGGTTAGCGGACCGTGTCCGGGGCAGAGCAGAGTTTCCGGGGGGAGGGTGAAGATTTGCTCGAGGATTTTGCGGCGGGCAAGGTCCCAGGATTGGTTGCCGCGGCCGATCGAGCCGGCAAAAAGGGCATCGCCCACGATGGCGGCGTGCGGGGCGTCCTCGGGCCAGGTGCCGATGATGTAGGTGGCGCCGTCCTGGGCATGGCCGGGGGTGTCGCGGTGGGTGATGCGGAGGCTGCCGAGGTGGATGAAATCGTTGGGGCGGTTGCGTTGGTCCACCGGGGCCGAGGCGGCGCTGGAGTGAAGGCGGGCCTTGGGGAAGCGGACGCGCAACCCGTCGAGGGCGGCGATGTGATCCTGATGCGAGTGCGTGATGAAAATGTGGCGGAGGTCGAGCCGGTGCTCGGCGACCAGCCGGAAGACGGGCCCTGCCTCCCAACCGGTGTCGAACAGGGCCGCCTCGAGCGAAACCTCATCCCAGATCAGGTAACAATGGACGGCCATGTTGCCGGCGATGGTGGTAATGCAACGCAGTTCGCGCCACTGGCCCAAGTCCTTGGCCGAGGGTGTCCAGCCCTGCGCGATGGCTTCCAATTTGAGGGGATGCAGGCCCAGCAGTTTCGCCAGGGCCTTGAAATCCGGCGTTCGGGCCGGCGGGGTCCGGCCGGACTCCTCAAGTTCTGCCAGTTGGGCTGAAGTCAAGCAGGCTGCCTGCGCGGCGGCTTCGCCAGACACCCCGGACATGGCTCGCGCCTTGCGCACAATGTCGCCCACGTGGTCTTCAAGATTCATGAGGAGGAAGTTAACCGGCTGGAAAGGAAAATGCCAATTCTCAATGCAGTCCACAGTCCACAGTTCCCGGTCCACGGTCCATAGGCCGCCGGGACTAGTGTGGCGACCCCGAAATAGCGATGTATCGCTATTTCGGGGTCGCCACGCTAGCGGATGGCCCGGGGCCTGGGGGGCGCCGGGGGCCCGGGCAGAGGCTGGGGCGCCTGGAGTTTCCTGTACACCCAGCCCTCGATGGGACGCAACGGCCTGAGCCAATTGTAAAAGGGCGAATAAATGAGGCGGATGCGCAAGACCGACAGGAACATGACCAGCGAAGTCCGAAAGAGCGTGACCTTCGAGCCGAACTTGTCGGTCCATTCCGTGGGGACCTCCAACACGCGATAGCCGGCCCGCTTGAGGGAGTATAGCAGGTTGATGTCGAACGCCATGTCGGCAATCCGCAACGTGGAGTGGATGGCCTGGATGGCCCGAGGACGCATCACCTTGGCTCCGCACTGGGTATCGCGGATATGCATCCGAAAGAACAGCTCGACGATGGCGTGAAAGACCCGGCTGGCGAACTGCCGCTTGCTGTTTTGCTCGACGTGCAGCACCGCCCCGGGCAGCCAGCGCGAGCCGATCACACACTCGGCCTCGCCGCTTCGTTCCACCAGCTTGTGGAATGCCTGGGGCGGCGTCGCTCCGTCCGCGTCCACGTAGCCGATGAGGTCGGCCAGGGGCGCCAGTTTGAGGCCCTCGATCAGCGCGCCGCCTTTGCCAATCGGTTCGGGAAACTCCCGGAGGCTAATGGCTGGATGGTCGGCTGCCACCCGCTCGATGACTCCGCGGGTGTTGTCCCGGCATCCGTTGAGCACCACCACAAGCTGGAACTTGCCCCGGTAGTGGCGCTCGAAGTAACGGGCATAATCCCGCAGGACCGGTTCGATACGCTGCTCTTCATTGTAGGCCGGTATGAGGAGCAGCAGGCTCGGCTCATTCACGCCGATCCATTACCAGAGAATGGCCAAAAAGCAACCGGGCAGTGAGCCTGCGCCAGGGGCCTCAGGTGATATTCAACTCACGCTGGATGCCGAATTTCGCGATGCGCTTGCGCAGGGTGGCGCGCGTGATGCCCAGCAGTTTGGCGGCATGGACCTGGTTTCCGTGGGTCTCCCTGAGGGCCTGGATGACCAGCTCGCGCTCGACGGCCGCAATCACCTTGTGCCGGGGGTCGCGCCGCGCCCATTGAAACAACTGGCGCGCCAGGGCCGCCGCATCGGCGCTTTCGCCCTCCGGGGCCGCCCCTGCCAGCGGCGCGGCCGTCCCGGCCCCGACGCCTTGGCCGGTGATTTCGGCCGGCAAATCACCCGGCAAAATGGCGTCGCCTTTTGCGACCACCAACGCCCGCCGAATCGCATTCTCCAACTCGCGCACGTTGCCCGGCCAGTGATATTGCTCGAGGGCCTTGAGGACCGCCGGGGTGGCGGACCTGGGCGGGCACCCCTGGTCGCGCGCAAGTTTTTCGAGGAAATAGTTTGCCAGCAAACGCACATCCTGGCGCCGCTCCCGCAACGGGCAAATGTGCAGCCGCACGACATTGAGGCGGTAAAACAGGTCCTGCCGAAACTGGCGCGCCGCCACCGCCTGCTCCAACGGCTTGTTGGTGGCCGCTATGATGCGCACGTCCACCTTGATAGGCTGGTTGCCCCCCACCCGCTCGAACGTGCCGGACTGCAGCACCCGCAGAACCTTGGTCTGCGTGGCGGGCGTCATGTCCCCGATCTCGTCCAGAAACAAGGTCCCGTGGTTGCATTGTTCGAACTTGCCGATGCGCTGCAAGCTGGCGCCGGTAAAGGCCCCGCGCTCGTGCCCGAACAATTCGCTCTCGAGCAGTTGTTCCGGAATCGCGGCGCAGTTCACCGTCAGAAACGGTTGCCCGTTGCGGTTGCTGTGATGATAGATCGCCCGCGCCACCAGTTCCTTGCCCGTGCCGCTCTCTCCGGTGATCAGCGCCGTGGCGTCCGAAACGGCCAGTTGGCCTATAAGCTTGAACACCTGCTGCATCGGCTCGCTCCGCCCCACAATGCCCAACTCATAATCCTCTTTCTCGAGCAGCGGCTGATAGGAGACCACCTGCCTCATGTCCCGCGCCGCCTTGAAGGCGTTGGCCACGATCTCCTTGAGCTTGGGCACGTCGAACGGCTTGAGCAGGTAGTCGTAGGCCCCGAGCTTCATCGCCTCGATGGCCGTCTGGGTCGTCCCATAGGCCGTCATCAGTATCACCAGCAGCCTCGAATCCATCTGGCGCATCCGCCGCAGTGTCTCCAGCCCGCCAATGCCTCCCATCCGGATGTCCATCAGCACCAGGTCCGGCTCGAACTTGGGGATGAGCTTCAAGCCCTCCTCGCCGCTGGAGGCCGTGGCCAGTTCGATCTCCGGCGAATCGAATATCCGACGGAACGAGTATTGCACGTCCGCTTCGTCGTCAATCAACAGCAGTTTGTTCATCGGTTCTCGGGAAGAGGACAACGCCATACCTCGGGAATCTGCGGCAAGCCGGTGAAGAGGCTGCCCAATCGGGCCAAGCTTCGAGGATAGAGGACTTCCCTGTATTGTTCTTGCCGGTCACGAGGTTGACCCCTCCCAACCGCTCGATTCTAAGCCGGCGGAGCGCCCTGAAGCCCTCGATTGAGAGGTTGGCGATTCTCGGTTTCATAAGTTCATTCTCTATAGGATGAACAATAGTCCTTTGGCCCGATCTGTTGAAGATATTTCGGCTGTCGCAATTGGGGCTTGACTCCTCTGCGCGGCCATGGATAATGGTCATGGTTCGCAATCCCAGAATCAGGCAGTGTCGGTGCGTGCATTCGAGCAAACAGACAGAAAAGGAACAGCATGAAGTTAGGAAGAGAGAAGCTGGGATTCACCTTGATCGAGCTCCTGGTGGTCATCGCGATCATTGCCATTCTGGCGAGCCTGCTTTTGCCGGCCTTGGCGCGGAGCAAGGCACAAGCCAAGGAAATCTCCTGCATCAATAATCTGAAGGAAATTGACCTTGCGTTGCGGCTCTGGGCGGGGGACCAGGGGGACAAGTTTCCGTGGCTGGTGCCTGGTTCCCAAGGGGGCACCATGGGTTCTGCCAGTTGGGCGGATGATTTCCGGGCCCTGACCAATGAATTGCGCGCCGTCCAGCTGCTGTTCTGCCCGGCCGATATCACCAAACGGGCCGCCACCAATTGGGCCAGCTTGCGCGGCGATCTCAACGTCAGCTATTTCATCGGCACCAATTCTCCCATCGAATCCAAGAGCCAGGTCATCCTCCTGGGCGACCGCAATGTCATGGGCGGGGGCGGGGGACTGGACCCGCACTGGAACGTCTTTCTGGGCACGTCCATCGATGCCGGTTGGGACACGACAATCCACGTGCTCAAAGGCAGCCTGGGGATGGGGGACGGCAGCGCGCGCAAGACGTTGACCCCGACGCTTCGGGAACAGATCAGCGCCGAGCTGGCGGTCCCCGCCATCACCAACGTAGTGTTCTCCAAGCCGCGCCTCTAGCTTGGAGTCTTCCGGTGCCCCGGACCGTTCCCCTTCCGCCTCCTCATGCGCGATAGCAAAGCAGTCAATGTGATCGCGGGCCTGGTCGTGCTCGGAGCGTCGGCGGCCATCCTGTTGTCGCTGCGCGGGGGATTCCCGCCCCGCCCCAATCCCAAACCCCATCAGGCGGCGGGATGGATGATGGCCCGCCTGGCCCTGGGGCTCTTGAAGCCGGGGGGCCAGATCGTCATTATCTCGCGCGACACCGCGGCCTTCAAGAACCCCGCCACCGAAATTCAACTGGCCGCTTTCAAAAAGGCGCTGCGCAAGTCCCATGCCGTCATCGGCTCCGTCCGCGCAATCCAGGTCGACCCCCTCAAACCGGCGGAGGCGCCTCCGGGAGATTTCTTCGAACTCATCCGCCAAACGCCCGGCGAGAACGTCATCGTCTCGTTCATGGGACCCCCGTTGCTCACGGAGGCGCAGGCCGGCCAGTTGGGCGCCGCCAAACCCGGCATCGTTGCCTTCTGCTCCGGAGGTCTGCCCGACCAAATCGACCTCCGCTGGTTCTTTGAACGTGGTCTGCTCCAGGCCGCCGTCGTGAGCCGCCCCAATCCTCTCGCCTCCCAGCCCAAAGACCTCCAGGGCTGGTTCGACCGATTCTTTGTCGCTGTCACCACTGCCGAGGACCCCAACCTCGCCGCCCGGGGGAGTCCTCCAGCTAACTCGCATACCCCATGAACCCCGGCGCGTCATCCCGGTTCTCACCGGCCTTCACCCTTACCGACCTCCTGGCGAGCGTGGCAGCGTTCAGCGTCCTGGTTGCAATCCTCGTCTTGAGCCTGGTCGCCATGAGAGACAAATCCAGACTGGCCGTTTGCGCCGCCAACCTCCAGAAAGTCGATCAAGCCGTCCTTGATTTCTCCGCCCAGAACGACCACAAGCTCCCCGGGGCCGCGCCCGGCGACAAGCTCAGCCCCTGGTGGTTCTACAAGGAGCAGGTCAAGCGTTATGCCGGCCTGGCCGGAGAATCTTCGCCCAGGGATACCGTGTTCGCCTGCCCCTCGGACCGCGGCTACTCCGACCCGGCCCCCTTTCATCTGAACCGCCGATTCGACTTTTCCAGCTACGTTTTCAACGGCGTGACCCTGCCCGGAACGCCGGTGCCCAACATTGCCGGCCTGGCGCTCTCCGCCATCAAAGAACCCAAGCGCACCCTCCTGGTCATGGAATGGACCGCCCACGCCCCCCTCTCCTGGCACAAAAGCAAGACCGGCAAGGAAAACAGCCCCTTCTACTGCGATGCCAAGAGCGTCGTCGGCTTCGTGGACGGGCACGTCGGCTTCATCCCCATTTACTACGACGGCTACAACGCCGCCTACACTCAAGACCCCATCGATGGCTATGAATACCAGTACAGCCCCAATTAGCATGCCCCCGCGGGCTCCACAGACCCGTCATACCGGCAAGGCCCCCCGCCCAGCCTTTGCCCAAGGCGCTCTTCTGTTGGGCCTGTTGCTCAACGGCGCGCTTCCGGCTGCGGCGGGAACGGTTCTGGGCCCCTGGACCCCGGTTTTCAAGGGGGTGGACTACGCCGTCGGAACCAACACCGCCTCTGGCGGCGGCATGCCGGACTTGCAAGTGGTCTATACGATGCGCGTTGATCTGACCGACCCCGACGTCCGCCTTTACGCGTCGCCGCGCACCGCCAAGGGCAGTTTCCTGGATAAGGACAACTACGCGCCGGCATCCTACTACGACACCGCCGGCTACAAGACTTCGAGTTTCCTGAGGAACCACGGCCTCCAGGTGGCGATCAACGCAAACAATTTTCATGACCCCGGCACCGCTCCCAGCGAGTCCCCCGATTACGGCGAGGCGGAGGGTTCGCCGTTCGAGGTTGACGGCGTGCTTATCAGCCAGGGCGTGACAGTGACCGTGCAGAGCGCGAACGATGGGGCAGCCGCGTTTCTCTTTACGACGAACAACCAAGCCACTTTCATTGCCACCAATTGGCCGGCGCACTCGACGGCCGGCACTTACACCGGTGTGAGCGGCCTGTACACGATCCTGGCCAACGGGGTCAACGTCGGCTACGGCTACATCAACGACCAAGGCGCTTTCCCCCACGGTGTCAACCCGCGCACGGTCTTTGGGCTGTCCCAGGATCGGCATTACCTTTACCTGATGGCCATCGACGGCCGGCAGCCCGGCTACAGCGACGGGGACCTGGATTGGGAAGCGGCCGAGTGGTTGCTCCTGGCCGGGGCCTGGGACGGGGCCAACATGGATGGCGGCGGTTCGACGTGCCTGGTCATGGAGGGCTCCACCGGCGCGCCCATCGAGTTGAACCGCGACAGTTCCAGCGCCGCCTACGGTTATCAACGCACCGTCGGCGCACATTTTGGCGTCTATGCCAAGCCAGTGCCCGGTTTCTTCAGTGACATCAATGTCTTGCCCGCCGACACCGCCGCCACCATCACCTTCACCACCCTCGACCCGGCCACGACCCAGGTGGAATATGGACTTACGACCAATCTCACCCTCCTCACCGTCCCCGACACCCTCATGGCCACCAACCACGCCGTCCTGCTGACCGGCCTCACCCCCAGCACCAAGTACTTCTTCGCCGCCATCTCGACAGTCGGGACCAACCGGCACGTCTCATCAAGTTATAGCTTCTTCACCACCAACTACGTGACCACCAACATTCTCTGCGATTTCGTCAATGTGTGGAAGTTCACCACTGCCGACCTGGATGGAACCCCTTGGACCGCCCCCGGTTATGACGACTCGGCCTGGGAGGCCTCCGGCGCAGGGCTGCTTTGGGCAAACACCTATGGCTCGGCCTCGGATCAGCCGGACCCGCCGGAGCCCATGAACACCGAGATGGCTCTGGACCCGGACACTGGCGTCCCCTTCAGCACCTATTATTTCCGGACCCATTTCACATCCACGAACCCGCCCGGCAATTTCCCGCTGCAGTTCCAGGATTACGTGGCCGACGGAGCGGTCTTTTATCTGAATGGCGCTGAGGTCTGCCGTGTGCGGATGCCTGCCGGTCCGGTCTTTAATGCCACCTTGGCCACCAACGCTCCCTGTAACGGCTATGCGACCTGTCCTGATGACTTCACCACGCCGGCCACCAACCTGGTTGCGGGTGATAACGTCCTGGCAGTGGAAGTCCACACGATTGCCGTCACCGATAGCGTCACCTTCGGCATGTCTCTGACCATTACAAACCCATTCACGGCCTCTCCCCCACTGAGCCTCGTCTCCTCCAATGCCGCTGCTGCCCTGAGCTGGAAGGGCGGCGGCTTCATCCTCCAACAAGCCTCGAGTCCCATCGGCCCCTGGACCAACGTCCCCGGACCCGTCATCACCAGCCCCTTTACCACCCGCATGACCAATGCCTCCTGCTTCTATCGGTTGGCCAAATGAAAGCTCGTCGCCGAACCGCCGCCCTGTTCACACTGGCTTTGGCCTGCGCTCTGCCCGCCTTGGGACAGACCATCCGCGTTCAATGCTCCGAGTCCCTGGCCGGGCTGGGCCAAAAATGGGCCTTGGCCTACGCCTCCGGGCATCCGGACATCAAAATCCAGGTCGAAGGTGGCGCCGTCGCCGCCGCCTTCGCCGCGCTCCGCGACCAAAAGGCCAGCCTCGCCATTGTCTCCCGCATGATGCGCTACAGTGAAACCGAGGCCTTGCAAACCGCCCTCGGCCAGCGGCCGGCAGAATTCAAGGTCGGCGTCAATGGCGTTGCCGTCTATGTCAACGCCGAGAATTCCGCCCAGGCGCTCACTTACGATGAATTGGCGGGCATTTTCCAGGGCAAGTGCCGAAACTGGACCCAGATAGGCGGCCCCGTCGCCCCCATCGCCCTCTACTCCCCTCAGACCAATTCCGCCGTCGGCGAGTTGTTTGCGGAAGAAATCCTCAACGGAAAAGAGTATGCCGCCGGCCTCCGCACCCTGGCCGGCGCCGATCTTCTCAAGGCCATTGCCAACGACAGGAACGGCATCGGTTACGGACCCTTGATTTCCGACCCGAGGGTGCGCGCCCTGGGAATCAAAAGGGCCTTTTCCTCGACCCCCGTCGAGCCGACCGAGGAAACCATTGCGAATCGCATTTACCCCATCTCCCGATATCTCTACGTGTACCTCAATCCCGCCGCCCACCAGGGTGTCCTCAAGGCCTGGGTGGACTGGATGCGAAGCGACGAGGGCCAGCAAATTGTCAAAGCAGCCGGCTTTTTCCCGCTGCCGGCCAAACTCCGCTCGGGAATCCAGTTCGATCGCGCCAGCGGATTCTGTTCTTCCGCGTTCGACCTGGGCCTATCGGCCCCGTTTCCAGACGCCGCGATTTACTACACTACCAACGGCGCATCCCCCGGGCCCGCGGCGGGGTTTCGCTACCACCGGCCCATTGCTATTGCCGGCACCGCCATTGTGCGGGCCGCTGCCTTTGGAGGCGAAACCGTTCCCACGGAGGCCGCGGCAAGGACTTATCTGTTCATTCCCGACCTCCTTCGGCAAACCGGCCGGGGCTTCCCCGATTCCTGGGGCGCCAGCGAAGGCAAGCCGGTCCCGGCGCATTACGGCATGTCCTCGAGCCTTGCCGACTCGCCCGCTTCCCGGGCGGCGATCATCGAGGGACTCCGCTCCCTGCCTTCTCTTTCCATCATTACCGACCCCGGGAATCTCTTCTCTCCTGAAACGGGCATCTATGCGCACCCGACCGAGAGGGGCGCCTCTTGGGAACGCCCTGTCTCGGCCGAGTTGTTGTGTCCCGAGGGCAGCGCCGGATTCCGCATCAAGTGCGGGCTGCGAATTCACGGAGGGACGAGCCGCCGTCCCGAGGAATCGCCCAAGCACTCCTTCCGCCTGGTCTTCAGGGCGCGCTACGGTCCGGCCAAACTGCATTTTCCGTTTTTTGGGCCGGAGGGTCCCAGCGAGTTTGACAGCCTGGTTTTGCGGGCCGGGAACAACGATTCCTGGCTGCACTCCGACGGGGAGTCGCGCCGCCGGGCGTGCTACCTCCGGGACGAATGGATGCGCGCAAGCCTTAGGGCCATGGGCTATCCCTGCGCCCGCGGCTGCTTCGTGCAGCTCTATCTGAATGGCCTTTACTGGGGCCTTTACAATCTCTGCCAGCAGCCTGACGCCGCCTTGCCGCCCCTCCAAAGCGGGCCGCTGCCGGAGTTCGATGCCAGAAAAGCCGCCAAGGTCCAGGCCGGCGACTCGGCCGCTTGGGACCGGATGATGGACCTGGCCAACGCAGGCCTGGATGACCGCGGTCGCTACGAGGCCCTCGGCCAATGCCTGGACCTGCCCGAGTTTACGGATTACTTCATCCTGAACCTCTACGCCGGCAATTCGGATTGGGACCGCTGGGCCAACTGGTATGCCGCGCGCCCTCGCGCCCCCGGCGGCAAGTTCAGGTTCTCTGTTTGGGACGCCGAGTGCTCGCTGGGCCAACTGGAAGCCTGCACCCTCGACCAGGATGACGACCAAAGCCCGCTCCGCTTGTTCCAGAAGCTCTCCGAAAACGCCGAATTCCGCCTCCTCTTCGCCAGCCGCGCCCGGCGGCTCTTGTTCAACGACGGCCCGTTGGCGGCGGGTCCAGCCGCCCGGCGGTTCGGCGAGTTGGCCAAAGGCGTGGAGAGAGCCATTGCCGCCGAAGCGGCTCGTTGGGGAAGTTATCGCCAGGCAGTCCACCGCTATAAGACCGGCCCCTACGAAATCTATGCGGTCAAGGGCCACTGGGAGCCTGAAATCCAGCGTCTGCTCGCCGAGTACTTTCCCCGCAGGCTGGGCGTTCTCCTGGACCAGTTTCGCCAGCGCGGCCTCTTTCCGCAGGCGGATGCGCCAACAGCCCCGATGAATGGCAACACCCGTTCGACTGAACTCTTGGACCGCTAATAGCTTTCTGACGAGCTGATGTGAGCATGAAATAAGCCCGAGACAATCGCAGCCGTATGCCGGGCCTTGTCCAATAGAGCCCTGGACTCGGCCGCGGCAATTCTAAAGCAGAATTACCCGTTTGCGCCCGAGCAAATCACTAAGCGGCGGTACGGACCGATGCAGCCTACCCGGGTTTTCGTCCGTGACGGCTTCATTGACCGCTACTCGGGCGACCGGCTGATTTTGTCGCGTTGACGATGGAAACCTCAACACCCGGGGACGTGCGTGACAGCTCCGTTAGGAGCGCCGTATTTATAGCAGCGCGGCCCCAGAATGTCCTTCCCAAGCTCCGTAGGAGCGGCATGTCAGGCTAGCAACTATGAGGCGCTGCCATGCCGCTCCTACGGAGCTTGGGAAAGTGTTAGGACGGCGCTGCTATAAATATGGCGCTCCT